>Ga0310694_10002402_pt1 | contig 19287 bp, 18 predicted proteins | sample 174DNAGHGhighgp2_FD_203884 | JGI IMG/M metagenome (GOLD analysis project Ga0310694, IMG submission 203884) | Sheep rumen microbial communities from Palmerston North, Manawatu-Wanganui, New Zealand - 1742 DNA GHGhigh gp2 (v2) (version 2) | ecosystem: Host-associated > Mammals > Digestive system... | reverse complement strand
TGATTTCTTTCAAAGCAAGTATAGTCTTGCCCGGTAACAAAGTGATTTTACCCCCGATTATGAATTGTGAATATACTTTTACTTCCATCAATTTCTCATTGAAAGTAAAACTGGAATCGTAGTCATTGATGCATACGATTGCACGATGTAATCTGGCCAGTAATCTTGTTTTCATATCTCTTGGGTTTTTGTTTTCAATCGGTGTCCTAGGTGCTTTTTCCGTCGTCCCATATAGACATCATCTTCGTCTCAATCTACCGCGGCATGACAGAGTAAGCCTCTACTGGTGGTTTTCGGTGAATCCCGCATCTATTCGCCGAAAAAAGCATCGGTGATAGATGAGGACGCAGCAGGTCCCCTTCCGTGAAATGCGAATTATCCACAGCGTTTCTTCGCGCAACTGGTAGAAAAACGTTGTTCGACGTTCTATGATGGTAAAAAGGAGGTCGCCATGAAACAGACAACACAGACACACGAGGAAATGATTATGAATGCGCACGACAAATTTATGAACGAACTGTCCAAGTATTACACCGATCGCGAGATGCAGAAGATCGAGGATGCCTATTGCCTGACCGACGAGGCGCATCAGGATCAGAAACGCAAGAACGGGCTCCCCTACATCGACCATCCGTTGGCGGTCGCCCTGATCGTGGTCACGGAGATGCGCCAGAAGGACGTCGCACTCGTCTGCGCGGCCCTGCTGCACGATGTCGTGGAGGACACTCCCCACACCATCGAGGAGATACGCGACCGCTTCGGCGATGACGTGGCGTTCCTCGTCGGCGCCGTGACCAAGCCCAACAAGCAGCAGGTGGACAACTTCCAGCATATCCTCAGCTCGGTCAAGGGGGACGTGCGGGTGCTGATCCTCAAACTCTCCGACCGGCTGCACAACATGCGCACGCTGGAGTTCATGAAGCCGCAGAAGCAGTGGAAGATCGCTTCCGAGACGCAGTTCTTCTTCGCCCCCCTGGCCGGCAGCCTGGGGCTCTACAAGGTCAAGGCGGAGTTGGAGAACCTCGCCTTCCAGTTCCTGAACCCACAGGTGTACGACCGGATCGAGAAACTGCTGGAAGAAGACAAGGAGCGCACCCGGACGGCCGTGGAGTCCTTCGTCAGCGATTGCCGGGACACCGTCAGGGACGTCCTGGGAGACTCCGTTACTTGGGACATCCGTTACCGCCGTCCCTACTCCATCTGGAGGGAGATGCAGGAGCTGGGATGTGATTTCTTCCATGTCCCTTTCAAGCACTATATCCGGGCCGCCTATCACCTGGATTCCGCGAAGGACAAGGCCGGCCAGGAAGGCCAGAATTTTTCCGAGGTACAGGTTGCCATGACCATTTACTCCGCCCTCGTCGCCAACTACCGGGAACAGACCGGAAGTTTCGTCAACTATATGGTCCAGCCGAAGGCCAACGGCTACCGGTCCGTCCATTTCCGCCTCCTGAACCCCCATGGCAGCATCGAGGAGTTCCACGTGGCGTCGGAAAGGATGAGGGAGCAGTCCTGCTACGGATGCGTCCTGGAGAGCAAGGAGCAGTGGATGAAGCGCCTCACCTCCGTCCTGGACGAACTGGCCCGGGACCTCGAGTCCATGATGCCGGGCATCCATGAGACCCTGTACAACGAGGACGTCGTGGCCTTCACCCCCAAGGGGAAGTCCGTCACCCTGCCCAAGGGTGCCACGGCGCTCGATTTCGCCTATGAGGTGCACACCGACATCGGCAACCATGCCAAGTGCGCGCGCATCAACGGCCTGCTCTCCGACATCCTCACCGTGCTGCACCGCGGGGACCGCGTGGAGATCATCACGGACGAGGGCATCCTTCTTGAGCCGGAATGGTTGGACTCCGTCGTGACCTACAAGGCCAGGAAACACATCCGCAACTTCATCGAACGGACGGAGGAGTCTCTGTTTACGCTCTGCCCGCACTGCCGTCCCCTGCCGGAAAGCACCGAACTCATCGGGTTCGACGACGGGCAGGGCCATGTCACCGTCCACAACCGCAACTGCCCCCATGCCATCCGGAGCGCGTCCGAACAAGGGAACCGGATCGTGACGGTGGAGTTCAGGCCGGAAGACGGGAAGCTGTATCCTGTCCGCTTCATGATCACCGGCATCGACCGGTATCACCTGCTGCAGGACATCCTCGACTGCATCGTGGAGGACTTCCATCTCTCCATGACCGGTCTCGAGACCCACACCAAGGACCACATCGTCAACTGCACCATCGACTTCTCCGTCCACTCCGCCACGGAACGGGACGCCGCCGTCTCCAAGATCGCCGCCATCGACGGCGTGGAAGAGGTGAGTTTGGTCAACGAATAGAACCCCCTAGAGAAAAGGATCCCGATTTAATGACCCCTAAATTGAATTGACATGAATACCATCAAAAAAGATCTCATCGAACACCTTTCCAACGAAGGTCTCCGGCCGCAGGAAAAAAGCGCCGGCACAGCAACCGTCATCATGTTCAAGTATCAGATGCTCACCTTCATCATCTGCTGGGATGAGGATGATGCCTGTTTCCTTAGAATCTGTGTACCCACCATCTTCAGCTGTGACGAGAACAACCGGAACGACGTCCTGGAGGTCCTCAACAGGATCAACTATGAGAACAAGATCGTCAAGTGCATCCTGGCCGATGATGACGTCTGGGTCGTAGCCGAGCAGTTGCTCGACACCTCACCGGTTTACAAGGATATCATTGACCGGACGCTCGACTCTCTTGTGATGGCGGTGGAAGAGTTCTTCGAGGACTTGCGGAAGTCCTGACCCCACGCATCCGATCCGGACGCTCTCCTGGAAACACGATGACGCCGGACATTATCATGATGTCCGGCATCTCTTGTCATGCCAACCACCCCCACGGGTGCGGCGGCCCTCCGATCCTACTGTTCCACGACCATCCCCCGTTTGTTCAAGATGACGCTCTCGTCGCCGCTTTCCAGCTTCGCCTCGATCAAATCCTTGGAGATCATTTCGAAAGACCAGTACTTCGCGGGCGTGATGGCTTTGCCTGTCCTGGTGTCCAGCAGCCCTTCCCAAAGGCCGACCCGGTATGCCGCCACGTCCGGAACCAGTTCGTACTCGTCTTCTTCGTCTTCATTGTAGACCGTGACGTATTTCAGCGGATATGTGCTGTCGATCACGAACGGTTCCAGGATAGTCCCCTTGAAGTCGACGAGCTGCTTGAGATGGTCCCGGGTGAGGAACACCCCGGCGTAATCATCGGCCAGCTCAACCTCATCGTACGGGTCCGGGAAGACGGGGCGGAAGTCCCGGTCATAGAGCCATGCTTCCTTGTCCTTGCAGACCACACGGTAGCCCTCCTTGTTCGGTTCATCCACCCGTGTGTAGCCCCAGGGCAGAACCATCGCGCCAGTCTTGTCGTAGACGGCGTAGATCTCCTCCCCTTCGGTGTCCTGACGGGCGACCGTGCAGTACCCGTCCTTGAAGATGTAATCGAAGTCCTCCTCGTAGGGAATCTCACAGCCAAGGACCCATAAGTTGTCGCGGTCGATGAAACCGATCTTCCCGTTGTCACCCATGACGGCGGCAAGGCCCTCCGAGAAATGCCATGCCTTCTTGTACTGGGCTGGAATCACGATCTTTCCTGTGTTTACACTCAAGAATCCGCGCCTGCCTCTCTTGTCACAGAAGACGGTCAGACTGTCCCGCTCGGGAGTGCCGGAGATCCAGTCCAGCCTGGGGGTGGTGTAACGCCCCGTGTCCTTGTTCCAGACACGGACACGGTCGTCGTTGAACGAATGCACGACGACCGATCCGGAGAGGGAGCGGTCATCCCAGTAGGAACGGCCATAGTTATCCTGGTAACAGTACCTTGCGGTCCGGTAACCGATCCAGAGTGCGACCAGGCCGATCAGTCCCAACCCCACCTTCCAGGTGACGTTGAGGATGTTCTTTTGTTTGTCTGTCATAGATACTTAAATTAAGTTGTTTGATTATTTAACAATTGATGATAAGATGGTCGGCACACATTCTCCTTGCCGTCCAGATAATAAGGAGTACAATCGACTTCGGCGAAGGGGTCACGGGAAGATCCGGAGCCCACGGCTGCGCCCCTCGAAGGACCAGATTCACGGGAGAGGGAATCCCTTGCCGGCGGGCAAATGACTGTCCGCCCGTTATGGGGCACGCTCGCAGGTGGAGTTCCTCGGGCACCGGCATGCTTTCCAATCCGGCGGAGGGGACCGTCCCGGCAGCTGGTGGCTACTGTCATCGACACGCCGGCTTTGGTAAGATGGGGCGGAAGGGGGTGCTCATTCTTCCCGTATGGTGCATTCTTCTTCATGTATTCGCAGTTATTCCTGGTTGTATAGCAATAGACATCATTCCCGGAGTAATCTACCAGAAGTCACAAATGATATGAGACGCCCTCAGTTCCGGATGGGAACGCCAGATAATTGTGTTGATAGATGAAACAATCCGCGTCATTTTGACGCAATTTCTTTGAATTGACTCGAAAATCCGTTACATTTGCTTCTGCGATGGGAAAGAACTACACTTACAAGCCTGGAGACCCGTTCCCCTACCAGTACAAGTACGAGCACATGGCCGTCACCACGGACTGTGTCATCTTCACCTATGAGGACTGGAAACTGAAGGTCCTCCTCGTCCGGCGCGGTGGTGAGCCCTACAAGGGCGACTGGGCTTTCCCGGGAGGATTCCTGAAAATGGCCGAGACGGCAGAACAGGGCGCCCTCCGTGAACTCTTCGAGGAGACATCCCTCACCCCGTCATCCCCGGTCGTGCAACTCGGCGTTTTCTCCGACGTGGATCGTGACCCTCGGGAAAGGGTCATCACAATCGCATTCTATGCGCTCGTCAAGCCCTCCGAGGTGACCGGCGGAGACGATGCGGACGAAGCAGCTTGGTTTCCTGCAGATGACCTTCCTCCTCTCGCCTTCGACCATCGCAAGATTTTCGATGCGGCCATGGAGCGTCTTCGCCGGGACATCCACTTCCAGCCGGTCGGCTTCGACCTCCTGGATGAAGAATTCACCATCCCCGACCTCCAGCGCCTCTACGAGGCCATCCTCGGAGTCAAGTTCGACAGGCGGAACTTCCAAAGGAAAATGCTCTCTTCCGGTATCCTCGAGGAGACCGATCCTGTCATGGATGATGGTTGCGCACTCGATGGTGTCCATTCAAACTTTTCCGAGTACGCGGCGGACGATTGTTATGAGTCTCCAGCGCTTCGACCGTCCCATCAGTCAATCGAAAAAGCGGAGGAGTCCCCCAAACCCGGCTCATCCTTTGATACGCGCCCCAAAAAGACACGCCCTGGCAGGATCGGATCCCTGTTCCGTCTGAACCGGAAGCGGTACGACGAGATGAAGGAGGATGGTGGAAAAATGGAATTCTGACCGCCGTTTATGGTCACGATAATTATCATAGCCGTCACGTGCCTGGTAAGCATCCTCTGCTTCCGCGGGAGGCCGGATGCCGGCCGGCTCTGGTTCTCGGCCTACGGCGTCTGGCACCGCAGGGAATGGTACCGGATGTTCTCCTACGGACTCGTCCACGGCGGGTGGGGGCATCTCTTCTTCAACATGCTCACCCTCTATTTCTTCGGCGATGTGGTGGAAAGGTACTTCTCGGCCGCATTCGGGCCGGGGGCGGGAATAGTGCTTTACGTCATTCTCTATGTCAGCGCTGTGGCGGTCTCCACGATAGGCGACCTGATCAAGTACAGGAACGACCCTTCCTATTGCGCCGTCGGGGCCTCGGGGGCCGTGTCGGCGGTCCTCTTCGCGTCGATACTCTTCGATCCAAAGATGGGGATCTACATCTACTTGATACCGATTCCTGTTCCGGGTTACATTTTCGCCCCGCTGTACCTGCTCTACTGCTGGTATATGAACAGAAGAAAAATGGACAACATCGGCCACTCGGCCCATTTCTGGGGAGCCGTCTACGGCCTTCTCTTCCCGCTTGCGATCCGGCCGGACATCTTCATCCATTTCCTTAACCAACTCCATTCCTGATGAAACGCGATTACTTCGAAGGGGCTGACGTAGCCGTCACCGTCTGTGCGAAGGACGGAACCATACTCGACATGAACGGGAAATCCCGCAAGACTTTCCTGAAACCCGGGATGGAGGAGATCATAGGGCATAACGTCCTGGACTGCCATCCGGAACCCGCCCGGTCCCTCCTTGCCGACTTGCTGGAGAATCCCCGCACGAACGTGTATACGGTCGAGAAGGAGGGTGTTAAGAAACTCATCTTCCAGTGCCCCTGGTACGACGGGGACGAGTATGCGGGATTCATGGAACTGTCCATGGTGCTTCCCGAAGTGATTCCGAACAGGGTCAGACAGCCCAAGCCATAGCATAAAGCGATCATTACTCCCGCAATCCCGAAGAATTACGTTGCATGACGTAAACGGCGGGGCCCGGGCAAGGAGGAACGGGGAGAATACAACCGCTGCGGAGTCCCCGCAGCCCGGAGGGGCATGCCTGCCGGTGGAGATTGTCCCCCGTTACCCTTGCGGGGGGAAGGGATGGACGAAACCCTATCCCTGGCAAAGCTCCGGTTCGTCCGGGGGATGTAGGCCTGTTGTCCATTTCTTGCCGGCTCCCTCTTTCTCTTTCATCTTTTCACCTCGCGCGTACACACATAGCGCGTACACGGGCGCTGAATGACAAATTATTAACATAGAGACGCTTGAATTGGACTTACAGGATTGATTTCAAACGACTTACGCAAAACAATTCTGCAAAAAACGGGAAACTATTCTGCAGAAAATGGGAATCCATTCTGCAAAAAATGGGAAATGAAGGCGACTATGCACCCGCGACAATCTCCTTCAGCGCTGCGATGATCCACCCCCGGGGATTCCTCTTTGAAAGAGCTTTCCCGTAGAGTTCCGACACCTTCTCCGCAAAGGCGGTCGGCTGACATCCCCGCCCGTTCAGGACACTCTGTGCACCCTTGAACAGGACGATGTTCCTGCAGACATCCTCATCGGAAAAGCCCGCTCCCTTGAGCGCCTTCCTGTCGGCGGGAGTGAGCAGCCACGACACTCCGTGGCTGCGGAGCGTCCTCCTGATCGCCTCCTCCCGTATCCTCCCTTGACATATCAATCTGGGGGTCATCCTCAGTGCCGTTATCCGCCTGGATGACGGCTTTCCCTTCATCACGTCGATTTCCAATCCGACATCGGACTTCTCCAGTTCCGCAGCGGCATGTCGCAAATCGCGAAGGAACTGTCCATTGTCCGAGTCCGGGCCTCCATGGCAGAAGATGTCCTTCAGGTAGGAAAGCTGGAACTCACCCGGGCCCGTGAGCGTATTCGCAATCTCGTAGAGCCGCATCGTCAGCGGAGAACGGAACTGGATCGCCTGCATGATGTCATATTCCGTGTAGTGGCGGGACTCCCGGGCGAAGGTCTTCCAAACGGCCCGGTCGATTTTCAGGATGACGTTCCCCCGGCTCTTCCGGACGTAGGCGGCGACGAGCGGGTAGGCCTTAAACCACCCGCCTTCCCCGTCGGAGAGCCAGACGGACTTCGCGTTGAAGCTGTCCACCGCCGCACGCACGTCGTCGTAGTTGTGCGACCGGGACGCCCCCATCAGGATGCGGATGGGGATGGTCGCATAGCGCTGGTGGTACTCGTCCATGTCAACCCGGCCGAGAAGGGTTTCCTCCCCCGCCTTGCCGATTGATTCCTGGAAGGCGAGGTACGTGATGACGTAACGGATCCGTTTCTCAAGGGCAGTGTAGTCGTAGCGCGCGAAGGTCATTTCAACGCTCTGCCTGACCACTGCCTGCTTCGTCCGGCGGACCGATTCGCCGCCTTTGATCTTCTTTTTCTCGCGTTGTTCCATGGTATCACTGGGTTCCTGCAGCCACAAAGATATCGCAAATTGTTCAAATATTTAAGCCTTATAATCAAAATTCTTTGCAGTTTTAATAAATCTTGCTTACTTTTGCTTGTTCAATAATATAAGCCGTACGACAAAATGGACAGCGATGTCAGACAATAAAGCCACATATTACGGATTGAATCGAGCCATACTCATCCCTCTCATCGCAGTAGCGATGATGCTCCTTCCTGCCGGAGCCCGGGCGCAGCGGACGATGCGCGGACAGTGGTACGCGGGTGCCGCGGCGACCGCGACGCTCTCCCCGAAGGCGGGGAGCCATCCGGGATTCGGAATCGAGGCGGGGCGCTACACGATGACCGCACGCTGGTCCTGCTCCATCCGCGGCATCATCCCCACCGGGGGCGAATTCGGGAGCCTCACGGCGGCGGGAGCATGGATGTACCGCGCTGTGGCCACATCGAACCGGGCATTGAACCTCTACTGCGGAGGCGGAGCCTTCCTCGGCGTCGACTTCGACGAGGTCAACGGCGCGGTCAGGGAGGTCATCTCCGATGGTGGGACGGATTCCTCGGCCACCTGGTCACAGGGGGATGAGGGTTCCGCGCGTCACTCCTCGTTCACATACGGGCTCGAGCCGGCCGCCGAGTTGGAACTGTTCATCACCCGCAAGGCCGCCCTCGTGGCTGTCGCATCATTGCCCATACGTCTTCTAACCCGCCAGGAGACCCTCTCCCTGAGAGCCTCGGCCGGGATTAGGATCAACTTCTAGCACACGAAAACCATGTCAAGGTCCAGAGCCATACTTCTCATCCCCCTCCTCCTTCTTTCGCTTGCCGCAGGGGCGCAGCAGTTCAGCGTGTCCACGAACCTCGCCGGATGGGCGGATTTCGGGACCGCGAACCTCGAGGCCGGGACGGCCATAGCCCGCCACGTCTCCCTGCACGCCGGATTCCGGTACAACCCCTGGACCTTCCGTCCAGTGCCTCCCGGGGCGATCGACGCCCTCATCGCCGGCCCCGTTCCGTCCGCCGTCGAGGAGTTCGAGCGGCAGGACCAGCTGCAGAACCGCAAGCGGGCCTTCAACGCGGGATTCCGCTGGTGGCCGTGGCACATCTACTCGGGCTGGTGGCTCGGGGCGAGGGGCCAGTGGATGGAGTACAACCGGGGCGGCATCCTCTCCCGCTCGACGGAGGAGGGCGAAGCCGTGGGGGGCGGTCTCTCGGCGGGTTACACCCGTATGCTGCACCGCAACTGGAACATCGAGTTCGGCATCGGCGTCTGGGGCGGGACGACCCGGTATACGACCTATGCCTGTCCCACATGCGGTTCCGTGACGGACAGCGGGAAGAAGGTCTTCATCCTTCCCGACGACGTCATGGTGTCGCTCATTTATATTTTCTGAGACGATGGATGGCGGCAACGATCAGGGACGGAGGCGCTACGCCGACGGCAGGTCCCTCCGGGAACTGGCGCTCTTTTCCGTGCTCATCCTTTTCGGGATCGTGAGCACGGTCAAGGAATGCATCCATCCTTCGGAACACAAGAGCGTAAGGGAGTCCCTCCGCGAGCTCGGGGAGGCGGTCGAAAGCGAATACGGTATCCTCCCGGCAGCGGAGGACTCCTCCGCCCTGGAAAACGCCACCATCAACGACAGGACAGATGAACAATAGAACCACCATATCCGTCGCGGCGCTGTCCGCCCTAGTCGCCGTCGGCGTTGTCGTCTCCTGCGGAACCACCCGGAAGGCGGACGGCATCCGGCAGCGCGGACTCGCCCCGCAGCTCGCCCTCCCCGGGGAGGATCCCCTGCCCGAGTTGGACTACAGGAGGGCGAAGAAGGACACCCTCACCGTCCAGGACGACAGCGGACGGGAGATCCTCATCATGAAGGCGGTCCGGGACGACGAGACCGGAGAGATGGTCGCGACCGACGTCCTGGACGCCGCGGTCATCACAGCCCGGTTCCGGAATGTGGCCGAGCGTGGGGGGCGCGTGGACCTCCGTTTCCGGATCATCGTTCCCGCGGAGATGCAGGACCCGTCCTGGCAGCTCCGGTTCACACCGGACATGTTCGTCCTCGGCGACAGCACCCGGCTCGAGTCCGTCATCATCACGGGCGAAGGATACCGGAAGGCACAGCTGAAGGGCTACGAGCAGTACGAGCGCTTCCTTTCGAAGATCGTCTCCGACACGACACGGTTCATCGACATCGGCCAGCTTGAGATCTTCCTCGAGAGGAACATCCCCCAGGTGTTCGCCTTCAAGGCCGATTCCTCCGAGGTGTCGGACGAGCTTTTCCTCTCCGCCTACGGCGTCTCCGAGCAGGAGGCGCTCGAGCATTACACGGACCGTATCGCCGTGAGGCGGAACCGCCGACGGATCGCATCGATGGACAGGATGTACCGACGCTACGTCAAGGCGCCCATCGAGACCGAGGGCGTCCGTCTCGACACGGTCATCCGGACCCTGGACGGGGACTTCGTCTACGAGTACGTCCAGACCGTCGCCACGCGGCCGAAGCTGCGGAAGGTGGACATCGTCCTGTCGGGGAGCATCTTCGAGGAGGACCGGCCCATCTACGTGATGCCCCGGAGCGAACCGCTCTCCTTCTACATCAGCTCCGTCAGTTCGTTCGCGGACGGCACCGAACGGTACCTCACCCGCGTGGTGAGCCGCCGGGCGGAGGCCAACGCCTCCTACCGGATCGAGTTCGCCAGGGGGAAGTCCGACATCGACCCGTCCCTCGCGGACAACCTCTCACAGATCGGGTTCGTCAAGGACAACCTCGACGCCCTGCTCGCCAACGACACCTTCGACCTGGACTCCATCGTCGTCGTCGCCAATGCCTCCCCGGAGGGTTCGTGGGCGCACAACGGAAGCCTGTCCCGCCGACGGGGTGAGGCCGTCTCGCGCTATTTCTCCGCATTCATGCGGGAGCGGCGACGGGAGGCCGCCCTCGAAGGCGGGTTCGCCGTGGACGAGAGCGGAGAGGTCACCAAGGGCAATCAAACCCCGGAGATCCGTTTTATCACGCGGAGCGTGCCGGAGAACTGGTCCCTGCTGGACCGGCTCGTCCGGAATGACGACGTCTTGACCGGTGCCCAGAAGGAGCATTACTTCTCCCTCGCGGGGATACGGGATGCCGACGGCCGCGAGGCGATGATGAGGAACCGGGATTACTACCGCCACCTGGCCGACAGCCTCTATCCGAAGCTCCGCGTAGTGGACTTCGCCTTCCATCTCCACCGCAAGGGCATGGTCAAGGATACCGTCCACACCACCGAGCTGGACAAGGATTACATGCGGGGCGTACGGCTGCTGCGCGACATGGACTACGACGGGGCCGTCAAGATACTGGGTCCCTACAGGGATTTCAACGCAGCCCTCGCCTACCTCGCCTGCGACCGGAACGCCAGCGCCCTGGACATCCTCGGCGGCCTGGAGAAGACCGCACCCGTGAACTATCTCCTCGCCATCGTCAAGGCCCGCCAAGGCGACGAGCGGGCAGCCGTCGAGCATTACCTGCGCTCCTGCGCACAGGACCCGTCGTTCGTGCACCGGGGCAATCTGGACCCGGAGATATCGGCCCTCATCCGCCTGTACGGGCTCAACACCGAAAATGAAGAACCATAATCCATCATCCATAAAACCCACAGTAACCATGAGAAAAGCAACCCTCTTTCTGCTCGCTGCCCTTGCAGCGACCGCGCTCGACTCCTGCAACAAGGACCAGGGCGCATCCGTCCCCGGCGAAGGCCGTCCCGTCGAGTTCAACGTGTCCATCCAAGGGACACCGTCCACCCGCGCGACCGGGACCACCTACGCCGACGAGTCCAAGGTCAACGACCTCCAGGTCTTCGTCTTCGACGAGACCGGCGCCCTGCAGGACTACAAGGCCGCCGGCGCGGCGATGACGGCGACCCTCTCCGCCACCTCCGGCGTCCGTACCGTCTGGGCCGTCGTGAACGCCCCGTCGATGGCCGACATCACCACCGCCTCCCAGTTGGAGGAGCGGGCTACGCTCCTTTCCGACAACACCCGAGACTCGTTCGTGATGACCGGCTCCACCACCGGCGAGATCGTCGACGGCGGCACCGTCGCCATCACCGTCAAGCGCATCGTCGCCCGCGTGAGCGTCGCAAGGATCTCCACGGACTTCAAGTATGCCCTCGCCGAAAAGGTCCTCACCGTCAACGGCATCTACCTCATCAACGTCGCCGCCGACAACAACTACGCCGTCAGCGCCGCCGAGCCGGTGAACTGGCTCAACAAGCTGGGGCACGAGGACGCCACCCTCGACGAGCTCCTGTACGACGGGCTTGACGGCGTGACCATCTCCAACGGCAGCCCGTACGGCGTCGAACATGCCTTCTATCCGTATCCGAACCCCGTCGAGACCGAGACCTACGAGGGCCAGTGGGCTCCGCGCCACACGATGCTCGTCGTGGACGTGACCCTCGACGGCGAGCGGGGTTACTATCCCATCGAGCTCCCGGTGCTCGAGCGCAACAAGACCTACTCCATCGAGGAGATCGTCCTCACCCGCCGTCCGGGCGACGTCCCTTACAAGCCCATCGAGACCGGAGAGGCGACCGCCCAGATCACCGTCGCCGAATGGGAGCTCGGCCTGAACCTCGGAACGATCACCATCTAACCGCGTACGGCCATGAGACATCAAATCCTCGTCCTCCTGGGCGCTGTCCTCCTGGGCACTGCCGTTTCCTGCAACAAGACCGGCTCCCCTGCCGACATCCCCGCCGAGAAGATCCGCATCGTCGTCGATGTCGAGGGCTCCGGCACACCCGGGACGCGCGTCACTGGCGTCACCTCGAACTCCTCCAGCTCCGAAGCAAAGGTGAATAGCCTTCAGATCTTCGTCTTCAACGGCGAGCAGCTAGACGGCTACGGCTCCAGCTCGGGCTCGCTGACCGCCACGGTCAGCTGCACCGCCGGGACGCGTGACATCTGGGCCGTGGTGAACGCTCCGGCGCTCGCTTCCGTGTCCACCAAGACGCAGCTCCTCGCGACCGTCTCCGACCTCGCGGCCGAGATCTCCAACTTCCAGATGATCGGATCCAAGAGCGAGACGCTCCGGAAGGACGGCAACGTCAGGATCACCGTCAACCGTCTCGCCGCCCGCGTGGTCCTGAAGGGCATCAAGAACGCCCTGGCGAACGCCGCCCAGGCGGCCTCCTTCAAGGTACTGTCCGTCTACCTGACCAACGTCGCCGGCGACGTCGACCTCGGTCACTCAAGTTCCTACACGGTCAGCAAGTGGTACAACCGCCGCGGCTACCAGTCCGCGAACAACCTCGGCAGCTTCACCTACGACACCGTCAACAAGGCCATCGCCTCCGGTGACTCCGACACCGAGGCCCATTACTTCTACTCCATGCCGAACGCCAACGCCACCGCCGTCGGAGGTCCCTGGACCCCGCGCGCCGCCCGTCTCGTGATCAAGGCCGAGATCGCCGGCGTCGTGTACGACTACCCGATCACGCTTCCCGCCCTGGAGAGCAACAAGTCCTACGAGATCTCCCTCGTCACGATCACCCGCCCGGGCAACCCGGACGACGGGAACGAGCCCGGCAGCAACGACGACATCGACGAGGAGAAGCCCGTCGAAGGCTTCGACCAGGGATTCGAGATCACCGTCAACCCCTGGACCGTCGTCACCGTCTCCGAAACCATCTGACACCCATGTCCACCCTCCCGAAGACCGTCTCCGGGCGTGCCGCCGTCCTCGCCGCCGTCCTCCTCCTTCCCGGCTCCTGCAGCGTGAAGGAGGACCGCGTCCCCTGCCCCTGTTATCTCGACGTGATCCTGCCGCAGGACAGCACGACAAGGGAGGTGGGCATCTCCCTCTGGCGGGACCTCGAGGTCTGCCGCGTCGCGGTGGACCCGGCGGACTTCCCCCAGGCGTGGACCAAGCCCGTGAAGAAAGGGATGGTCACCCTCGCCTCCTGGCGGGGCGTGCGCCTCGCGACCGTCGACGGGCACCGGCTCACCATCCCTTTCGGGGAACAGTGCGACTCCCTGTACGCCTTCCATGAGGAGGTGGACGCCACCGGTGAGCGTGCACGGGCGGAGGTCGTCTTCCGGAAACAGTTCGCCACCGTCCACCTGGACATCCGGAAGGATGCCGCCGCGATGCGCCGCTTCTCCTTCCTCGTCGAGGGAGGAAGCAGCGGGTTCGACCTCCATACGTTCGCTCCCGTCCCCGGAGGCTTCCGCTGGGAAGGCAGGGCCGAGGAGGGCGAGCGCATCGTCCGGTTCCGCATCCCCCGGCAGGACGACGACTCCCTGTCCCTCAGCCTACGCCATGACGGGGCCCCTGCCGGGTCGTATCCACTCGGGGAGTACATCGCCCGCCTCGGGTACGACTGGGGCACGGAGGAGCTGCAGGACATCTACGTCACCATCGACCTGGTCCTCGGGCTCGTGACCCTTTCCGTCTCCGGATGGGAGGACGGGGCCGTCTACCATCTCATCGAACAATGATCCGGATGCCTATGAATAGAAGAATCATCCCCGTCCTTGCCCTCATGGCCTGCCTTTGCGGCTGTACGGAGCTGGCCCTCCCAAAGGAGGATGGAACCGTATCCGTGTCCTTTTCGGCTGATGGTCCGTCCCCCTGGGCGGCCGGCACGCGTTCGATCCTGACCGCCCCCGACATAGAGACGATGGTGACCGGCGTCACCCTCGCCGCCTACTCCGGTGGGGCGCTCGACGCCTGCGGTTATTATCCCAGCCCGCACGGCATGACCCTCACCCTCGTCCCTGGCCGATCATACACGGTCTTCGCCCTGGTGAACATGGGCGACATGCGGGACGACCTGCCCGCGTCGGAATCCGACCTGGGCAATCTCACCTACACCATCCCGTCCTATACCGACGGCAGCACGTCCGTCAATTCCCGGGGCATCCCGATGTCCGGGAGTATCGATTATGTCACCGGCAGCAGCAATACGGTCATCCCCGTCCGCCGACTTCTCGCGAAGGTGACGGCGAATCTCTCCTGCGACTGGGACGGTGCGGCCATCACCTCGGTGAAGGTCCACGGGATGAACGGCCGCCTGCGCCCCTTCGGGGACAGTGCGGCCCGGGGCGCATCGGACATGCTCGAGGAGGTGGAGTACAGCGCCGGGGACGGGGCATCTTCGCGCACCTGCGTTTTCTATGTCCCGGAGAACCGGCAGGGAACGGTCGCAGGCATCACGGACTCCGCCGACAAGTCGCACGAGCGGAACCGGACGGTGAGCGGCATGCGGGAGCGGCTGACCTACCTGGAGACGTCGGTGTCGACCTCCGGCAGCTTCACGGGGACCGTCACCTACCGGAGCTATCTCGGGCGGAACGCCACCTCCGACTTTGATATCGAGGGGAACGTCCGCTACGACTGGGCACTCGTCTTCCGTGGGGACCATCTGCAGGAGAGCACCTGGAAACGGGAGACCGACCTTTCCTTCACCACTTATGAAGAGGAGTTCCTGCTCTCCCCCGCCTCGGCCACGCTTGAAGTCGGCTATACCCGCACCTACAGGGCCTTCATCAGGACCTGGACGGTCGTCGACGGTGTACGTACCGCCCATACGGATTCCGTCCTCCAGAACACGTCTCTCACCTGGAGTGTGAGCGACAACGCCAGGGCGACGGTCAACGCCTCGGGACAGGTCACGGGAACAAGTGCCGGCACCGTCTCGGTCACGGCCACATACGTCCCTTCCGGTTCATCGGCCCTCAGAGCGACCGCTTCGCTCACCGTCGTCTCCGGCGGAAGCCACTGGGACGACAGCTGGGACGAGTACGGGGATGTGGAACTCCCATAGAACGATTAACCATTACCATCCATGAATATCACATTGAACAAAACCATCCTGTACCTCCCGGCTCTCCTCATCCTGGCCACCGGATGCCGTCATGCGGAGGAGGAACCCATACCCGCACAGTCTCTCTTCCGGGATTTCTCCGTCAGTATCGGCGGGGAGGACGCGACACGCTCCCTCATCTCCGTCGAGGCCGAGAAGTTCCGCGAGGCCTACCTCTTTGCATTCGATGCTACCACCGGGGAGATACTCTCCTACCCCGGGCATGCCGGGGACCTGGAAGGATCCCGGCCCGTAGCCATCCATACCATGCAGAAGACCTTCAACTGGGCCCTGCCCGTCGGGAAGGCGATGGACATCTGGGCCGTGGTCAACCCCGGCGACGGAAGCGTGGCATCCTATCTGGAAGCGTGCTCCGGGAACCCCTCCCTCACAGAGGTCGATCTCTTCGGGGACAGGCTCGTCTTCACCTGCGAGAGCGGGACACGGCTGAAGGAACTCGACGCCACGTCGAAGGGCATCCCCATGGCGGGCCGGATGGACGGGGTCACCCTCGGTTCGACGGAGGAGGCCCTCAGCGTCCGCGTGAGAAGGCTCTTCGCCCGCTATGATATCCGTTTCGACACATCCGGGTACACCGGCCAGGGATACACGGTCAAGTCGACCTACCTGATGGCGTCGAAGAGCAATACGGAGGTCCCCTTCTTCTGGGACGGCGGCTATGCCCAGTCCGACTACACGAAACTCGCCACGGTCGACCGGTCAACGGAGAGTGACCTCCGGGACCTCGACGACGGACGGGAGGTGACGCTCTATTTCCTGGAGAACTGCCAGGGTGACAGGAGCGGTGCATCTTCCTGGTCGACCGTGTACAGGGACCTGGGCCCCGAGTCCGTGAAGCTCTGCTCCTACATGGAGGTCGGGGTCAACGTCTCCCGCGCCTCCGACGGCACGGATGCCAGCTTCGTCCACCGGATCTACCTCGGCAAGGGCGACATGAAGTCGAATTTCGACGTTGAAAGGAATCTCCACAAGACCATCCTGCTCCATCTCAAGCCCGAGGACGGGAGCGCCATCCCGGGTGGAGACGTCGACGGATTTCTCTTCACGGGCACCGAATCCCTGTCCGTGGCCCCGGGAGGGTCGGTGACCATACCGTTCGAGACCAGCATCTCCGGCCAGGCCGACCTGGTGTTCTCCATCCTCGGGAACGGGAGCGTGTCGTCGGCCCTGGGAGATCCCACGGTTACCGGGTTCGGAAGGAACAACCAGAACAGGACGGCTTTCGGCTATGGCGGCAGCCTCACCCTCACCGCCTCTGCGGATGCCGCCGAGGGGACCTACGAGGTCGTCGGGGGCGATGCGTCCAGGACGCTCAAGGACATCGCGCACGTGACTGTCGAGGACCCGCTCGTCCTGGAGGACATCGACCTCACCTGCGACGTCACCAGCGGAAACATGACGATCACCGGGCACGGCGACGACATGAACGTCCATGTGGAGCAGCATGACGGGAACGAGTGTTACCTCCGCTTTTCGGCACGCGTGAAGTACCGGGGGCAGTGGCATGACGTCCTGCCCTCCTTCGACCCGCTCGTCCAGCTCTGGATCACGGGCATGGGTGATGAGTCCAGCCGGTTGTCGACCCTGTGGGTCCCGCCGGGGAACTCGTCCTACAGCATGCACGAATGGTACATGCCCGGCGACGTGGACGTCGTCAAGGTATACTTCAACAACGAAGCAGTGATGACTTTCAGCATCTACTACAACTAGAGAAGGGAGCCGTCGGGACCGAATCCGAACCATCCCGGGTCGCGAAAGAAGAATGGAGCCGGTCGTTTTCCCCCAGGAACAGATACGGTCTCGTCCCTTCGTGAACAACTTCGGAAGTATCCCAAAGGATCACACGCCCGGATGGATCGGCGCAAATTGCCCGGAAGAGATTGAGGGTCACTTCATGCGCACATTCAGCCATCGCTTTCCTTACCCATTCCTTTCTCCATCTGTTTGAGTGTCGCGAGGTTGCTCACCGACTGATAAGCCAACACCTACCAAGGGCCTTGGTAGGTGTTGGCCGATAGCAGAAGCGTTCATGATTTCGGGCTTCTTCCGCCTGCGCTCTGAGTAATCAACGAAAAAAACATCAACTAATGTGAAAGGAAATCAATAGTCAGGAGTATATCGATATATGAAGATGAAAATAGCAAACGTCCTTCCCAACTCCAAGTCACGACGAAGTTTAAACAATCGTGACCATGGAAAGAAACAAGCATTGGAGAGAACTGCAACGTAGAAAGTTCTACATTGCCGCTCTGAAAAGGATTTCCGGATGGTGGTTTAGCGAAAACATGTGGTTTTTCTTTTGGGGAGGGAAGCCGACTTGGATGGACCTTTACAAGGCGAATGCATACAAGGCATACAGGTCCGTCAGGGTTCCCTGCAGCTGCGAATGCTGCACCGGGCCGCACTACAATCGAACCGCCGTCAGAAAAGAGACCGGGAGAATCCTTCGCGAAGCGGAAAAGGAACTCGATCTCCCCTCCGGTTACCTGGGTAAGCAAAGCGTCAGATGGAAATGACCAGGTTCTGAGGCCGTCAGGCCGGCCGAAGAGGAGCCGCGAAGCCGTGCGGGGGGGACATCTCAACGAAAGAAGGTGACGAACAAGCCTTGTTGGTCACCTTCTTTTCATGCAGTTGTCCTTCTTGCTGCGTGCGCTGCCTTCTCCCTCCCTTGGGTCCAAATTGCCGTGAAATCATATCTCCCTTTAAACAGGATGACCTTCGAAATCATAGATCGTCCCATCGTTCCGATCGAGTATGAAAGGACGGCTGCAGTCCAGGCAGTAGACCCTCTCCCGGCATACGACCGGTTGGGAATCCATCGTATGGCCGAACACCTGGACGACCTCAGGGAACCGGTTACCCTCGTCCATATGCTCGTTGACATCCGCCCAGACCATGCTCCCGAAGGGGTCACCGCCCCCACGGTAGAAGGACACGTCTCCAAGCGCCCGTACGAAGGCCGGGAGTTCCGCCATGCCGTTGAGCAGTTCCGCATTCAGGTCCTTGCCATCCAGGGTCGGCAGGTAACGTGTAATCCATCCCCTGCCTACACCGGCATGGGAAAAGAGGAAACGCTTCCCGCCCGCCGTCGTCTCGTGGGCCAGGCTGAAAAGGAACCGTTTCTCCCGGAAGAGACTGGCGTTCCGCCCCGCGTTCACGTAATCGTAACGGCTTCCCATCAGATTCGGATAGAGGTAGTGCAGATCATGGTTACCCATGAGGAGGGTCACCTTTTCGGGATTGGCGTCCTTGAATGCGATGATGTCAAGCAGGCCCGCGAAAGCCTTATCCCGGGATATCCCCTCATGCGGGTACGGGTCGATGTAGTCCCCGAGAAAGAGGAATTCCGCGTCGGGCCGGAGACGTACCGCCTCACGCCAGAAATCCCGTCCGTGGACGTCGGGGATGATGACAATTTGGTCTTTGTTAAGGTCACAGAGAGTATTCTTCATTGGCAGAGTCGTTAGGTAACTTCCTATCTATACTTCTACAAATGAGAATTCTTACTCTGTATCTCTTTCTATTATCTTTCTCT
>Ga0310694_10002399_pt1 | contig 19297 bp, 13 predicted proteins | sample 174DNAGHGhighgp2_FD_203884 | JGI IMG/M metagenome (GOLD analysis project Ga0310694, IMG submission 203884) | Sheep rumen microbial communities from Palmerston North, Manawatu-Wanganui, New Zealand - 1742 DNA GHGhigh gp2 (v2) (version 2) | ecosystem: Host-associated > Mammals > Digestive system... | reverse complement strand
CGCCCATTAAAGCGGCACGCGAGCTGGGTTCAAAACGTCGTGAGACAGTTTGGTCCCTATCTATCGTGGGCGATGGAAATTTGAAGAGAGCTGTCCTTAGTACGAGAGGACCGGGATGGACATACCAATGGTGCACCAGTTGGCCTGCCAGGGCCATAGCTGGGTAGCTAAGTATGGAAAGGATAAACGCTGAAAGCATCTAAGCGCGAAGCCTCCTCTAAGATGAGATTTCCCAAATAGTAAGATCCCTTAAAGACGATAAGGTTGATAGGCTGGGTGTGGAAGCATGGTGACATGTTCGAGCTGACCAGTACTAATAGATCGAGGACTTAACCTTAATAATTTGACATATTTTTATCTAGTTTTCAAAGAGAGGTCTGGTGGCGATAGCAAGGTGGACACACCTGTTCCCATACCGAACACAGAAGTTAAGCACTTTCACGCTGATGGTAGTAAGTTAAATCTTGCGAGAGTAGGTAGCTGCCAGGCTGTCTCTTTGATATAATGAATAATCTAAGCCCTAGGGCTTTTTTTCTTTTTAAACTCCTAATATTGGGAGTTTTTTTTCTCACATTTTGCAACCATTTTTTGTAGAAGCAACTATCATAATCTATCTAATTCTGCAGGTGATAACATCGATAGTGGAGTTCCACTAGATTATGAAATTAGACTTTACAAAATTATATTATTTCAATTTTGAAGAATTTTTTTAATCATTAAAAGAAGAATAAACTATCTATAATAAAAAATTCGTGTTAGAATAATAGTAGGAGGTTATACTATGCAAAAAATAATAGATTTTATTAAAGAAAACACGGGAGCAACAAGTGACGCCCTAGCATACGCAATGCTTGTTGTAATCGCACTAATTATCGTCTTTGGCTTAATTGGAATATGCATTTCGATTTATTTATGGGTTAAATACCATAAATTAAATAAAACTAAAAATTCATGTGGTTTAACAGGAGAACAAGCTGCAAGAAAAATCCTAGATGATAATGGCCTAGAAAAAATTAAAGTAAAATGTACAGGATCAATGATTTGGGGTAATTCCTATTCACATTATTTCCATAAGGTAAGACTTAGAAGATTTACTTATAAAAAGGATTCTGTAACATCTTTAGCAATGGCTGCTCAAAAATCTTCATTAGCTATTCTAGATAAAGAAAAAGACCCAGATATGAGAACAAGAAATATTTTAATTCCTATTCAATTCTTTGGACCAATTATGTTCTTACCATTAATTTTAATTGGTATATTAATTGATTTCTTAATTGCTAAGGATATTAAAAATATGAACTTTATTGCTACATTTATTTTCGCTGGCATTGGTACATTATTTTATGTATTAGCATTTATATTAACAGCTATTGTATTAAAGGTAGAAACTAAAGGTCAAAAGAAGGCAATAGAAATACTAAGAAAAGATAATTTAGCTACAGAAGAAGAGATTAAACAAATCGAAGGATTATATAAGGTATATAATCTAGAATATGTAAATAATATGATTTTAGCATTCCTAGAATTAGTATTAAGAGTTCTTCAAATTATTGCTGCAGCACAAGGATCATCTGCAAAAAGCAGTTCAAGCAATTAATAATCAAAAAGAGATGAAAATTCATCTCTTTTTTGATGTTTATTTAAAAAAATATAGTATAATAGACGTATATTTGTTTAGGTGGTGCTGTATATGAAAAAGAAATTAATCTTATCATTAATATTATCAGGATTTTTTATTTTAGCATCTTGTGATAATAATAACTTAACTAATAACATAAATGCAAATTCAAATACAAGTATAGATTCCAGTTCAAAAACTAATGAAGCTTTAATTATCTCATCTGGGAACATAATAATTAACGATAAAAAAGGAACTTTAACAGTAGCTAATAATGTTGAATCATTTAATTTTAATGACACTATTAGAGTATCTAATAATGCTTCATGGAAATTATCTAAGGATATTGATGGATCTAATATATTAGAAGCTAAAACATCACGTTTAGAAGAAGGATTAAATACATTTTATATAATTGTTAAATCATACGATGAAAAAATAATTAATGTTTATACAATTGAAATATTTAGAGCGAAAACAGAGTGCGTTTTATCTATTGATGATGGAACAAGCAAAATATATCCCAAAGAAAATTATTTAAGGGGAGATTTAATATCTAATCCTGGTACACCAACTAAAGACGATTACAAATTTTTAGGCTGGTATTATAATGATAAATTATGGGATTTCGAAAATGATAAAATATATGATCTGGAAACAACACTTACTGCTAAATGGCAAGTAATTGAAACAGAAGGATTAAAATATACATTATTACAAAATGGAACATATCAAGTAACAGGTTTTGGTAGTAATAAAAATTTAACTTCTTTAGTTATACCAAAAGAATATAATGGAAAAAAGGTATCTTCGATTGCACAAGGTGCATTTTTTGCAAATGAGAATTATAATGTTAAAAAAATAATAATTCAGGATAATATTGAAGAAATTAGTGAAGGTGCATTTTTCTTATTTGATTCTTTAGAAGAAGTAATATTACCTGATAATTTGACTAAAATTGGTGCTAAAGCTTTTTGGGGGGCTTCAAAATTAAAAAATATTAATTTATCAAATGTTACAATAATAAATGAATCTGCCTTTGATGGTTGCTCGAAATTACAATATGTTGATATTTCTAAGGTTACTGAGATATCTAAAGGTGCTTTTAGAAATTGTTTTTCATTATCAAATATTACAATTAATGATAATGGTATTTATCTTTGTGAAGAAACATTTTCTGGCTGCAAGAATTTAAATATTGATGTATCTAAAGTTCTTGGTTTTGGATTATGTTGTTTACAAGGATGTAAGAATATTGTTAATGTTGAACTATCTGATAAAATTACTAGCTTAGCTGGAGGTGCATTTAAAGGCTGTAGTAATCTTGAATCAATAAAATTACCATCTAATCTTTGATATATAGGGGATGAAGCTTTTAGTGGCTGTTATATGCTTAATGGTATTGAATTACCAAATAGTGTTACAAAAATTGGAAATTCAGCATTTTATTATTGTAATTCATTAAAAACAATTACTTTATCAAATTCATTAACTGAAATAGGAGCTCACGCATTTGATCATTGTACTTTGTTAAAGCAAATTAATTTGACTGATTCTATAACTTCAATAGGTTCTTATGCATTTTCTAACTGTGAAAGTCTAGAAGCAGTAACATTACCTAAAAACATTACTACAATAAATGATCATGTATTTTATAATTGTAATAAAATAATTAATTTAATTATACCGGATAATGTAACTTCAATTGGAGCTTGTGCTTTTTCTTATTCTAAAATTAATACTATAAATATATCTGATAAAGTGGAAGTAATTGCTGATAATGCATTTGCTGGATGTGATATTAAAAATATTATTTTTGATGCAAATAATCAATATTTTACTTTTATATCTAATACTTTAATTAGATTATCTGATATGACTTTAATTAAAGCACTTGATAATGCAGAAATTATATCAGGAGTAAAAATACTTGGAAATAATTCATTTGAATATGTATATGCTGATACAATAGTAGTTCCAGATTCAGTAGAAAAAATAAATCAAGCATTTTCAGATGCAAATATTAAAAATATTATTTTACCAGATAATTATGAAAAGATTGATATATGTGCTTTTTCTGGTAATGAATTATTAGAATCAGTCACATTAGGTGATAGTATAGAAGAAATTGGAAGTGGTGCATTCTCAAACTGTATTTCTCTAAAGACTATCAAATTACCAGACAATTTAGTAAAAATTGATTCTATATTCGAAGGTTGTACAAACCTTGAAACTGTAACTATGGGAAATTTAGTAACAATAATTGATGATTATTCATTTGAAGATTGTAAATCATTAAAATCTATTACATTATCAAATACACTAGAAACAATAGGTGATAGTGCATTTATGGGCTGTAAATCATTACAAGAAATAAATCTACCATCATCACTTAAAAAAATTGATTATGGTGCTTTCTATGAAACTGGATTAAAATCAATTATAATACCTGATAGCGTTACATACTTAGGCGATGATGCATTTTATAAATGTGAAAATTTAACTTCTGTAGCTTTGTCTAAAAATATTGAAAGTATAGGCGTTGGAACATTTTATAGCTGTATTTCTTTAAAAGAAATAGAAATATTTGATGGTACAAAAGCTTTTTCTTGTGAAGCATTTGAAAACTGTAAAAAACTAGAAAAAATAATTGTTTCTAAGTCTATAACTAAAATATCTTATTTAGATTCAATTGCTGATATTAATAATCTTACAATTTATTTTAGAGGTAGTAGTACTGAATGGGAAAATATCGTAACCGATTGGAATGATTATAAAGATAATTTTATTATCATTTATGATTATAATGAATAATATTACAAGAAAGTCAATTTATAACAAATTGGCTTTTTTCTTTATTCTTTTAATGTTATAATTATTTCGTATTTTATTTATGGAGTTTTATTATGGAAGAAAATAAAAAAGTATACAAAAAAAATAGTATTTGGGCACCTAATAAGCTAGTACCTATATTATTTTATATATTATTTTTCTTTGTAGTATCAGCAGTAATAATTTATTTAATAGCTTATATTTATAGCAATATAAATAATGTTGATTATAATACATTAAAAAGCAGCTATACTATGAAGGCAGATACATTTAAATCATTACCTAAGGATATATTAAAAGCTAACGCAATTACTCAAGGTATTAGTAATTTATTAGTATATTCTTTATGTCTTATTCCTGTTATTTTTTTCACTAGAGATGAATTTGTAAAGGATATTATTAAAATAAAAGAAAATAAAAAATTCTATTTATGGTTTATACCTGTTGCTGTAGTAGCATTTGTTGGTATTTGCTATTTAGTAGATTTATTATTTAAAAATATTACCCCTTCATCTTCTGAAAACCAACAACAAATAGAAAATATATTAACAAATGGTGGACTAGCACCAATGCTAATAACAACAATCTTTTTAGCACCATTATTAGAAGAATTAATATTTAGAAAATGTATATTTTCACTATGTGGTAAAAATAGAATAGTTTTAGCTTATATTGTTTCTATAATTCTATTTGTATTACCTCATATGCTATCAACATCAATTGATATAGGTACATGGGTATTACAATGTATACCATATGTTGTTGCAGCAAGCCTTCTCGCAACAATATATCATTTATCAGGATTTAATTTTTATGTAGGATTATTTGCCCATATCGCAAATAACATTTTAGCTATTATATTAGTATTTATTTAGGAGGAAGAAGCTATGTTAAAGGTTAGTATTAATGAATTTAATAAAAATGTATTTACTGAAATTGATAAAAAATGGGGTATTATTACTGCTGGAGATAAATTTATTGGATTTAATGGAATGACAGTATCTTGGGGTGGATTTGGTATTATGTGGAATAAGCCTGTTGCCTTTATTTTCATAAGAAAATCAAGATATACACATGAATTTTTAGATAAATCTAATTCTATTACAATCGCATTTTTATCAGATGAATATAAAAATGCTAAAGCATTATTTGGCTCTAAATCTGGTAGAGATATGAATAAATATGAGGCTTCAGGCCTACACCCTGTATTTGAACCTGATTTCAATGGATATTATCCAAAAGAAGCTGATTATGTTTTCAAAATGAAGGTATTATATAATACTGATTTAGAAAATATGCCTGAAGATATTCAAAATAAATTTTATCCAACAAATGATATACATACTATGTATGTATGTGAAATAAAAGAATATTTAATTAAAGAATAAAAAGCGTTAATTGAAAAAAAGTAAATTCAACTTTAATTTTTTGAAAATTTTAATTAGTAAGAATGACTTGATATAATATAACTAGAGTGTTATGGTGATTATCTATGAAAATTAAAAGCTTAATAAAAAGAATAAGTACAAGATTAGACAAAAACGAAGAAAGAATAAGATTTCAATTTTTAGTTGTTTATATCCTTTTGGGAATTGTTTCTTTTATAATGACAATAATTAATTTTATTACAGGATATAAATTATTGATGCATCAAACTTTTTTATTTTGCATTGCTTTAATAATTAATATTGTTTTATTCTTTTTAAATAAAAAATGTGAGTTGATAGCTCGAATATTATTCTATTTTGAAATAATAGCTTTATTTATTTCATTTATTATAATAGGAGAACCACAAGGCTTTTCTGCTATATGGTGTGCGTTATTTCCAACTTGTGGATTACTACTTTATAGAAAGAAGTATGGTTCAATATTATCATTGATTTTATTATTAATTATAATATTCTTTTATTGGATTCCATTTGGTACCTCATTATTACAATATGATTATGTAAAGAGCTTTAGATTAAGATTCCCAATCCTATACATTGCATTTTTCAGCGTTGGTTTTGTATTAGAGTATATTCTTGAATATACACAAAACGAATTAGGTAAATCTAAAGAAAAGTATAAGAAATTATCATATTATGATGGTTTAACAGGATTATTAAATGAAAGAAGCTATTTTGAAGAAATAGAAAAACTTAATGAATTAACAAAAGAAAAAAAGGATGAATATATTATCATGGTAATGGATTTAAATGGATTAAAAGTTACTAATGATAAATATGGACATCGTTATGGATGCCATTTAATAGTATTAACAGGACATATATTACAAGAAATTTTTAAAGAATCATTACTATTCCATGTTGGTGGAGATGAATTTCAAGCCATTATTAAAGGTGATGATTATATTAAATTTGATGATAAAATGGAAGAATTTAACGAAAAATTATTATATACAAAGGTTGAATATGAGAATAAAGAATTAATATTATCTTTAGCATATGGATATGCTAGAAGTAATCATTCAAGTCCATATCATGAATTATTTGAAGAAGCAGATAAAATGCTTTATGCTAATAAGAAAATTATTAAAGAAAAATATAAAATTCCTAATAGAAATAAATAAAAAAACGATAAATTGAAATTAATACTGATTTTAAAATAAGGGATGAAAATAATATAATAGAAAAATAAAAAAAACCACATTTGTGGTTTTTTTAAACTTGTAGATTTTTTAAAATCATATCGTTTACTAAATTATAAACTTCAACTTTATCTTTTTTTAAGACATAGCTAAATTCATCAACAATTAACTTTTCAGCATCATGCATTACCTGTTCATCACAAGCATGTAGCTTTCTTACCTTATCCTTAAGGCTAAGTTGATGTCTTTTAACTGATCTTAACATCTGCAATGTATCTTTTCTATTACCTTTTTTGATAATTTCATTAAATGCTTTTTTACGTTCATTATCATTTGGAATCCAGAATGGTTCAAGATAAGGAATTTCATCAATTATTTCTGTTATCTCGCCTTCAGATAATAATTCATGTAATCTAGCATTAGTAATTGGATTATCCACAGGAATAGTCAATTCTGTCTTTGCTTCAGATAGTGGAACAAGAACATAATATTTAGTTAAATTGCCATTAAAATTCATGTCAATAATGTTTTCAACTCTACAAATTCCGTATGTTGTATAAACCACAACATCACTGATTTGAAACAATGATAAAACCTCCTTTTCTTATAAAAAATATATTTAACCGAACTCCCTCAATAATATTATACCACATTTTTGTCTGTATTTCAAAAACAAAAATCCAATTTTTTTCTAACACTTTTATATAATTTATTATATAATATTTGTTAGAAGGCTGTGATAATAATGATTTCTAACTATAACGAGTTTAAAAATTTCATTACTAACTTAGATTATAAACCCTCTTTATTATTACATGCTTGCTGTGCACCATGCTCTAGCCATACCCTAATGGTTTTAAAGGATTATTTTAGAATCTCTATTTTTTATTCTAACGATAATATTTATCCTGAATCTGAATATAATAAAAGATTAGATGAAATAATTACATTTTCAAAAAAGATATCAAATGATATTGATGTAATATATGATAAATATAATGAGAATGATTACAATATGGCAGTAAAGGGCTTAGAGCATTTAGGGGAAAGAACTAAGCGCTGCTATGAATGCTATAAGCTAAGATTAGAGAAAACAGCAATTAAAGCTAAAGAATTAAATTATGATTATTTTTCAACTACATTATCTATTTCTCCTTATAAGGTAGAAAAATGGATAAACGAAATAGGGTATATACTAGAGGGAAAATATAATATTAAATATTTATTTTCAGATTTTAAAAAGGAAGCAGGCTATACTGATAGTATTAATCTATCAAAGGAATATGGCCTATATAGACAGGATTACTGTGGCTGTAAATATTCACTACAAGAAAGGGATGAAAGAATTGCGAGAAATAAAGAAGAAAACAATAATTAAAAATATTAATATCCCTACTGATAAAAGATTAATTTTTGTTAGTGATATTCATGGTGATCTAGATACATTTAAGCGTGGCCTTGAAAGATTAAATTTTAATGACGATGATTATTTATTTATTATCGGAGATATTCATGAAAAGGGCGATGCTACATATAATTTAAAAACATTAAGATATGTAATTGAATTATCTAAAAAGCCTAATGTATATCCTATGGCTGGTAATTGTGATGAGGTATTTAGATTTATTTTACCTAAGGAAGCTAAGGATAAATTTTTATATTACACAAATATTAAAAAGCACTCAATATTAAATGATATTGCAGAAGAACAAAATTATCCATTATCTATGGATATGAATGTAGATGATTTTGTAAATATGGTAGAAGAAAAATATCCTGAATTTTATGATTTTATGGATTCATTAGCAGATGTTATTTTTATTAATAATCAAATCGTATTAGTCCATGGTGGAATAGATGATATAAATAATATTCCTGAATATTCTATATCAATGCTAAAATATGATAATTTTTATGAATTATCAAAGCCACAGGAAAAATTAATGATTGTAGGTCATTATCCAACAAGAAATTATCGTGGTGATATTTCTTGCGTTAATCCTATATTTGATTTTAAGAAAAAGATTATATCAATTGATGGAGGTAATCATATTGTAAAGGGTGGTCAAATAAATTTCTTATATCTAGAATCTTTAGATTCAATGAAATTTGGTTATATTTGGGATGACCATTACCCAAGAGAAGAGATTAAACAGGATGTAGATTATGATAATCCATCAGTTTTAGTTAGCTTAACATTTAGCGATAATGAAGTAGAAATTATTGATCAGGATCTAGATTTTTATTTAGTAAGACATATAAAAACAAATACGAAAATGTGGGTACATACATCATTTGTATACCAAGATAAGACAACTAAGAAGCTTTATGCATATGATGCTTCTAATAATTTCTTATCTGTAAAAAAAGGAGATATTGTATCAGTTGTTAAAAAGGCTAATCCATATAGTGTTATTAAAAGAAACGGCTATATAGGCTTAATTGATACAAAATATTTAGATGAAAATTAATTATATTGTAGATAAAAAGATAACTATAAGAGATTATCTTTTATCTTTTTATATGTCTAAAACTAGAATATATAAATTATTTTTAGATAAATGTGTTTCATTAAATGGTGAAGTAATTAATGAAAGAAAAATAATAAATCCAAATGATATTTTAACAATAGATTATAAGGAAGAAATAGATTATAAGCCAAATGATATAAATATCGATATATTATTTGAGGACGAATATTTTTTAATTATTAATAAGCCTAAAAATATTATTATTCATGACGAATCTAATTCTTTATGTAATATAGTTGCTTCATATTACAAAAAGAATAATATTAATCTAAATGTTAGATTTGCTCATAGGCTTGATAAGGATACAACAGGTGTTATTGTATTTGTAAAATGCCCTTTAGCATTAAGCTATATGAATCATTATATTGAAACACATGAAATAAGAAGAGAATATATAGCAGTAGTGAATGGAATATTTAAAAATAAAAAGGGAACTATCGATTTACCAATAGGAGAAGATAGACATATTAGTAACAAAAAAAGAGTGTCTAAAACTGGCCAAAAGGCAATTACCCATTATGCGGTAATTAAAGAAGCAAATGGTAATTCATTAATTAGTGTAATCCTAGAAACAGGAAGAACACATCAAATTAGATGCCATATGGGATATATTGGTCATCCTCTAATTGGTGATAAGCTATATGGTGATAAATCAAATTTTAATGATAGATATTTATTACATAGTAAAAAGATATCATTTATTCATCCATTTACAAAAAAATTAATTGTAGTAGAAGCAAAAATCCCTGATGATTTTATTCTGAGGTAGTATATGATAACAGGTAAATACATCAATAAATTTTATTTAAAATATTTTTGGTTTTTCTTCATTGGAGTATTATTCTTAATTGCGATAGATATACTTCAATTATTAATACCAGAGGTGGTAGGTAAATTAATTGATGGCGTAAAAGATAATTCAATATTTGAAAATAACATTATTTGGAATTATTTATTAGAATTAATAATAGTGGCATTAAGTTTACTTATCGGTAGATTTGCTTGGAGATTTTTATTCTTCGGTGCATCTACAAGAATAGGTGCTGATCTAAGATTAGATTTATTTAATCATTCCTTAAAATTATCTAATCAATTTTATAAGGAACGTAAAATTGGTGGATTAATGGCATTATATACTAATGATATAGATGTAATAACCGATTCATTTGGCGATGGATTTATATTTTTAGTTGATGCCCTATTTTTAGGTATATTATCATTTGTTAAAATGATTATTGTTAACTGGATATTAGCATTAATTTCATTAATTCCACTAACATTTATGCTAATAAGTACATTAATATTATCTAAGTTATTAGAAAAAAGATTCAAAGAAAAGCAAGAAGCATATGATTCTTTAAGTGATTTTACAGAAGAAAACTTTACAGGTATTCATGTTATTAAAGCATTTGTAAAAGAAAGAATAGCTGTAAGAGAATTTGTTAAAACAAATAAAAATAATTATGATAAGGAAATAGCTCATGTTAAATTATCTGTAATGCTAAATATCGTCTTAGATTCATTTATTATGCTAATATTAGCAATAATGATAGGACTTGGTGCATATTATGTTGTAAGTGGTAAAGCCTTCTTTGGAGAAGTATTTACAGTAGGTAGAATGTTTGAATTCATTGGCTATTTTGATACATTAATTTGGCCATTTTTCGCTGTAGCAATGCTGTTAAGAATTAGAGCTCAAGCTAAGGCTTCTTATAAAAGAATAGAAGAATTCTTAGATTCTAAAATTGATATAGTAGATAATGATACAGAAAATATTGATGAAATAGTTGGTAAGATTGAATTTAAAAATTTATCATTTAAATATCCTGATGCGACTGATAATGTTTTATCTAATATATCATTTACAATTAATCCAGGTGAAGCGGTTGGTATAATTGGAAAAACTGGTTCAGGTAAAACGACATTAGTTGATTTATTACTTAGAGTATATAATATAAATGAAGGTGAGCTTTATATTGATGATAAGGATATAATGCATATTCCATTCAAAAAAATTAGAGATAATATAGGCTATGTAATTCAAGATAATTTTATTTTTAGTGATACAATTGAAAATAATATAGGCTTTGCCTACGATAATATTGATAATGAAAAGGTAGTAGAAGCTGCAAGGCTAGCTGACCTAGATGGTAATATAAAGGATTTCCAAAATAAATATCAAACAGTATTAGGCGAAAGAGGAGTAACTCTATCTGGTGGTCAAAAACAAAGATTATCAATAGCTAGAGCGATTATTAAGGATCCTAAAATTCTAATATTAGATGATTCTATGAGTGCAGTAGATACTAAAACAGAAGATGATATTTTAAATAATTTAAGACAAATTAGAGCTGGTAAAACAACAATTATGATTGCTCATAGAATATCTACAGTATCATCATTAGATAAAATAATAGTTTTAGATAATGGAAAAATAAGTGGAATAGGAACTCATGATTATTTAATTAATAATAATGAAATATATCGTGAATTAAATCATCTACAAGAGCTTGAAAAGGAAGTAAATGGAGGTGATTTAAATGTCTAAATTTGATGATAATAAAAAAATTAAAACATATCCAACTAATGTTTTAATTAAAAGATTATTTTCTTATATTAAGCCATATAAGGCTAAATTTATTCTAGCAATTATTTTAACCTTATTAACTGTCCTAATGGATTTATTACCTGCAGTTATTCAGGGTAGTGTAATAGGTATATTATCACTAGATTTATTTAGTGAGGCAAATGATCCAAAGCTATTAGAAATAGCTAATTATTTTATAGATATTTTAAATATAACATTACAGGATTTTAAATTATATTCATCATTATCTATTATTGGATTCTATATATTTATTATTATATTAAATGGCTTTGTCTTATATAAAGCTACAATGATTTTACAACGTATTGGTCAAGGTATAGTAAAGAAGCTAAGAGAAGAAACATTTACTCATATTGAATCATTATCAATTGCACAAATTAATAAAGATCCAATTGGAAAATATGTAACAAGAGTTACATCAGATATGAATAAAATAAGCTTATTATATAGCGATGTAATTGTTAATATGGTAAAAGCATTTATATCAATAATAATTGTTTTAATTGTTATGTTTGTTATATCTCCACTTTTATCCTTATATGTTTTATTAATTACACCAATATTATTTGTGTTATCATTTATATTTAATAAATTATCTAGAAAGCAATTTAGATTAGTTAGAGGTTCAATTTCTAATATTAATGCTTACCTAAATGAAAATTTAAGTGGAATGAAGGTTATTCAAATCTTTAATCAAGAGGATAAGAAGCAAAAAGAATTTATTGCTAAGAATAATGAGCTAAAGAAAAATCAATTAAAGCAAATATTAATATTTAGTATTTTTAGACCATTAATTTATTTCTTATATTTAGCTACTAGAATATTAATCTTATTTAGAGGAGTATTCTTAATAAAGGATAAGAGATTATCATTAACAAGCTGTGTATCATTTTATAATTATATTTCTAATTTATATAACCCAATTCAAAATTTAGCTGATTTATTCCAGACAATGCAAAATGGCTTTGCCTCAGCTGAAAGAATATTTGAATTATTAGATACTAAAATAGAAATAGAGGACTTAGACGATTCAATTGAAATTGATTCATTTAAGGGTAAAATAGAATTCAAAAATGTATGGTTTGCCTACATTGATGAAAACTGGATTTTAAATGATGTATCATTTATTATTAACCCTGGTGATACAGTAGCCTTTGTAGGCGCAACAGGCGCAGGTAAAACTACTATTTTAAGTTTAATAACAAGAAATTATGAAATAAATAAGGGTGAAATATTAATTGATGATATCCCCATTAAAAAGATTAAAATAGAATCATTAAGAAGTCATATCGGACAAATGTTACAGGATGTATTCTTATTTAGTGGTACTATTAAGGATAATATTACATTGCATGACGAAAAATTCACTGATGAAGAGATTAATGAGGCAGCAAAATATGTTAATGCTGATAAGCTTATTGATAAGCTAGATGGAAAGATGGATTATAAGGTATTAGAGCGTGGCTCTAATTTCTCTAGCGGTGAAAGACAATTAATATCTTTCGCAAGAACTGTTGTTCATAAGCCAAACATATTAATATTAGATGAGGCAACTGCAAATATTGATACTGAAACAGAAGTGTTAATTCAGGATTCATTAGAAAAAATGATGAATATAGGAACAATGCTAATAGTAGCACATAGATTATCAACAATTCAGCATGCTGATAAAATCATTGTTTTGCATAAGGGTAAAATAATGGAAGAGGGTAATCATCAGGAGTTATTAAAAAAGCATGGATTGTATTATAATTTATATGAATTACAATATAAGCATTTAGAAAAAAGGTGAGTATAGTGGAAGTACTAAAAAAGTATTGGAAATATATTATTCCAATAACAATATTATTCATAATCATTTTAATATTTGTACTCTTTTTTAGTATTCCAAGAGTCAAATATAAATATGATGATAATAAAAAAGCATATTTAGTAGAATCTATATATGGTAACGCAAGTAGCTATAAGATAAAATCTTCTTATGATAATAAAGATGTTTATGCGATAGGCGATAGAGCATTTTATTCTAAAAATGTAAAAAATATTATTTTTGAAGAGAATTCTAAAATTAATACTATTAAAAGATTAGCCTTTAGTGAATGCAAGAATTTAGAATATATTGATTTAAGTAATATATTATATTTTGAAAATAGTGCATTTTCATATTGTGAGAATTTAAATGTTAAAGAATTAAATGCTAAAGAAATCGGTATGTCAGCATTTTATGGCTGTAAGAATATTAAATCGATTGTATTAAATGATGGACTACATTCTATAGGCAGCTATGCATTTTCTAAAACAGGTATAGAAGTATTAAATATACCATCAACAGTTATGATGATTTATAATGACGCATTTAGCGATATGGAATCATTAAAAACGATAAATGTTTATGCAAAATTTTTATCGAGTGATAGTAAAGAATATTTAAATAATATAGAAAATGTAACAATTAATTATTTATAAAAAATATCCAATTTTACACAAAAATCTAACGATTTTACACCTTAATGGTTTTAGATAAGCCTAAAGAGGTCCAATCGCTAGATTTTTTTTAATTATATGTTAAAATAATATTAATAAAACACATTTCAAATTTTTATATTTTATGTTGTTTTAATTTTTTCATTACTAAAAGGAGGAATTACTTATGGTGAAAAGGTTAAAGTTTTTTACTATTATCAGTTTAGTATTTTTATCCATTTTCGTATTAGCTAGCTGTGGTGGAAATTCTGCTGATCAAGGTTCTACTACACCAACATCAGGCGATAGTGGAACTGTTCCTACAACACCTGGTGGAAATACTAATACAGGCGATACTAACAAAGATACAAATTCTAATACTGGAACTCACACTGATGATCATCAGCATACATATGGTGATTGGACATCAAATGCTGAAAATCATTGGCATGAATGCTCATGTGGTGCAAAGAAGGATTTATCAGCACATAGCTTAAATATAGTTCAAACAGATGCAACATGTGATGCTAATGGTACTATTACTTATACATGTGATGTTTGTGGTTATACTAACACTGTAACAGTTCAAAAGCTAGAACATCAAATTTCATCAATTGATTATAAAGATGAAGATGTAGCTAATGAACCATGTAAGCATGAACATATTACTTTTGGTATTTGTGGTTTATGTCAACAAGAAATCGTATTAGATAGAGCTCCATACGAAATTCATACATATAAAGCAAGCATTGAAGAAGCAGCTACATGCTCTAAGGCAGGTAAATATCTTTATGAATGTGAATTATGTGATGATAAATATGAAGTAGAATATACTAATAAGGATGCTCACACTTGGGGTGAACCTGTAACTAATGGTAATAAGAAGATTTATACATGCTCAGGCTGTAATGCAACAAAAGAAGTTATCGATGCAACTCAAGAAGTAGCAGCAGACGTTTCTGCTACAGATTTAGTAGAGGTTGGAGCAGTTGAATTAAAGAATGCTACAATCGCATTAGATAACAATGCACTTGAAACATTAAATGGTGCAACAAATATCAATATTTCTGCTGATACAGTTGATAAGACTACATTAGAAGTTAAAGATACTGTAAAAGAAAGAATCGGCGATAATGAAGTATTTGATTTCCAAATGACTGCAGATGGTAATCAAGTATCACAATTTGATGGTTATATTACAGTAACAATTCCTTATACATTAAAAGATACTGACGATCCAAACGCAATCGTTATTTGGTATTTAGGCGAATCTGACGAACCAGAAGCAATTAGTGCTAAATATTCTAATGGATTTGTATCATTTGAAACTAACCACTTCTCATACTATGTAGTAGTTCAAATGACACCAGAAGAAGCATGTGCTATTTTTGAACATGAATATGTTGAAATTTCTAAGACAGAAAGCACATGTGAAACTGTTGGCGTTAAGATTGAAAAATGTACTAGATGTCATGATATTCATACAACTGAATTAGAGCTTAAGAAGCATAATTGGGTTGAAGTTAGAACTCAAGCTCCTACAATTTCAGCTCCAGGCTTATCAGTATCTGAATGTTCAAATTGTCATCAAACTAAGGTTATCCAATTACCTAAGCTATCTAATAAGGATGCAAGCATTATAGCTAAATTATTTGATGGTGTTATCGCTCAAATTAAGGCAGAAGGTATTAAGGTTGAACAAACTGGTGATGATAATTCATTCGTTGCTCAAATTAAATTAAATGGTAGTTTATTCTATGAAATTACAATTAATGAAAACGGTAATTATAGTATTTCTTTATTAGATTTATCTAATGGTAATATAACTAATTATGGTGTTTCATCTGATTATTACTCTTATAGTGGTTCAGAAATGCCTATGGCTGGATTAATCAGTATGGATTTAATGTTTAATAATAAAGTATTTAAGTTAACTGATTTATTAACTCAATATGTTGATTCTAAGTTATTAGATGATTTCATTACTAGAATTTTAGCATTAGCATTTGAACTTAAAGTTGATAATAGCGGAAATATCGTTTATACATTTGATGCAGATAAGGTAACTGCATTATATGAAGAAGCCCTAGATTTAAAAATTAGCCAAATAGTTGATTTATTATTAGGTGAAAATGCATTTAATAATATCGTTAAATCTATAACTGCAGCTAAAAATAATAAGACTTTAGGCGATGTTATTGAAGATTTTGCAAAACAAGGAATCGATGTTGAAGGTATTATTAATTTCGCATTAGCATATTTAGATTATTATCAAAGTAATTATGACCTTGAATTACCATTCAATACTAAGATGATTACTACTATGTTAACTCAATATAAGACAATGAAGGTTGAAGATTTATTAGCTATGCTTCCTATGAATATGACTATTGATAATCTTCTTCAAATGGTTAATCAATTCAAAGACGCTAAGATTGCTGATTTAATGGGTATGTTTGGCGGTCAATCTCAAGCTCAAGCTAGTGATGGTAGTACTTCACAAACTTCAACTTCTTCAGGACCTCAATCTCAAGCTAGTGATGGTAGTACTTCACAAACTTCAACTTCTTCAGGACCACAACTTCCTACAAAAGAAGTTATTGCAGCAATGCTACAAGATATTACTATGAGTATTACATTAAATAAGGATTACGGAGTTCAATCTGTTAATTTCGCAACTAAAGAAATGACAGTAGCAATTACTAAGGGTGAAAATGTAATAGATACATATGAAAAAGCTGAAAAAGAAATAAAAGCCCTAGTTGATCCAATGAAGATTGATGGAGATTCTAAATTATTTGATAAGGCATTTAACCAAACATTTGGTACTAATTTAACATTTGAATATGTTGTTAAGAATGGTAATATTATTGCAACAGCAAATGTTGATTCAGAAACATTAAATAAATTTACGAAATATATGGAAATTAACTCTAGTGCAATAATGAGCTTAAAATCTAATCCAACAGGTTATTTCTTTGAATTCAATTTTGGTGAACAAAGATATGTTCATGCTGAAGTATATGATTCATTGAATTATATTTGTAGAAGCCTTAATGGTAATGAAAGAGTTTCTGTTTATGCAATAGTTGATGATAATCCTGTATATATTGGTAATATTAGATTATACGACTTAGGTAATTATATAATTGTCAATAGAACAAACAATAAGTATTATTTAACTCGACATATCGATATGTATCAATATGTATTTGAATTAGTATCTAAGGATGATATTCCTGCGAATGCACATATTAGTGAAAACACTGTAGAGTATAATCATTATTTAAGCAAAATTGATGGAATAGAAGAAGAAACTATTTATCTAAAGGGAACTAATATATTTGGTGAAGAAGATATTTATAGATCATATGTAGTTTATAAAAAAGATGGTAAGTATATTCGTGCACATTTATTCGGAGAAGACTTAGATTTATATCCAGTTGAATTAGAATCTTTTAGTAATATTTGGATAAATTATTATTTCGATGGTAGCCTATATTATACTTTAGATAGCAATGATTGGACTAATAATAAAGGTGAAGATGGTACTTATACATATATTAGTAAGGCAACTACTAATGGTAAAGCATCATTTACATATAAAGAAACTACTAATAAAATAGTTAAGTATGAATTAAAGGTTTTAGATAAGACGTTTAATTTAAGCTTCGATTATAATAAGAGCTATACTTATAGTGCATCAGCTACTCCAGTTGTTACATATACAATAGGTCAATGTAGTGTATTTAAGATTTATGTAGCTTTTGAAAATGAAAATGTTTTAATTGCAACAACAAATTCTAACCATAATCATGCAACAAGAACAATTTTCCCTGCAACATTAACTCAAAATGAAGTTGTTGAAGATTATTGTACAAGATGTGGAGAAACATGGGGTTCATATACTAATGCAGATCCAAAAGGTCAAATAACTGAAAATAATGAAGTTGTATTTGAGGATTTCAGTAATGATGATTATCCATACTTATATGGCTGGTATTTAGGCGATAGAGATGATACATATTCATTATGGAATAACTTTACAGTTCTTTATACAGTTGTTGAAGAAGTAACTGATGCAGATGGAAATACTTCATTAACAATAGTAGATACAGCTCCAGCTGCTAAAGCTCATGAATCTAAATATAGAAGATATATTTTACATGATGGAGAAAATGGTAATAAATGGATGCAAGAGGATTGGAACGGCAGATTCTTAGAATTTGATAAAAATGAAATTGAAGATAAGTTTGCTGAATATAAACTTGCTGATAACCAAAAGATTGCTATCGCAGCAATTAATAATTATTCTCATAATGCTACAGTTTATGTAATTGAATAATATATCTAAAGTATTTAATATTTAATTGAATATTTAAAAGAGGCACCAGTGATGGTGCCTCGATTATTTAAGTGTTAAATTACAATTATTAATGTAAAAAAATGAAAATGTTCAAAAGAAAAATGGTACTCTAAATTAAAGGGGTTGTAGGGGGAAATCTAGCTTTAAACAAATGTGGATGTACCCTTTAAACTTTCAGGGATGCCACCTTTAAATTATCGTGTATGTTAAAAGGCACTGTTTTATGGGGAATGAATCCTTATTCAACAGTGCCTTTTTAGCGTTATTCTAATGTTGATTTTATTTATTG
>Ga0310694_10002398_pt1 | contig 19305 bp, 23 predicted proteins | sample 174DNAGHGhighgp2_FD_203884 | JGI IMG/M metagenome (GOLD analysis project Ga0310694, IMG submission 203884) | Sheep rumen microbial communities from Palmerston North, Manawatu-Wanganui, New Zealand - 1742 DNA GHGhigh gp2 (v2) (version 2) | ecosystem: Host-associated > Mammals > Digestive system... | reverse complement strand
CCCCGGGGCGTGATGCGGTTTTCCCGCCTCTCCTTGCGCAGCGATTCCCGGGCCAGGGCCTCCACGTCCTTTTTCCATTGGTATTCCTGGGTGTTTACCCGCTTTTCCCAGCCCTCGCCAAGCATCAGCAGCGCCGCCACCAGCGCCAGCCCGATCAGGCCCACCATACGCGGCCCCTCCTTTCAAACTCCAGTATCGTCATGGGCCGGTAGTCCGTCCGCCGCGGGTCGTCCAGGTGCCTCTCAATGGCCGCCCGCCCGGCCCGCTGGTATTCCTCCAGCAGTTCTTTTTCCGGCGCATGCCCCGTCAGCCCGGCGTATTCCCGGCATTTTTCCATCATCAGCTTCCGCGCCTCTATTACCCAAGCCGGCGGGCCGCTGCTTTCTTTGCGCTCGTCCAGGATGGTCACGCGCCCGCCGCCCCGCAGCTGTATCGTGGTTTGCATGGCGCTTCCTCCTTACAGGCTCGTCTGCTCCGCCGTTGGCTTTTCCTCCGCCGGCGTTCCCAGCGCTCGCAGCGGCTCCCTTGCGATCCTTACCAGCGCTTCCATGATGCCCTCGCCCGTCACCGGCATGATGATCGCGCCGGCCAGCATATCGCAAAACGCCGCCACGATGGGCCCCCGTCCCGGGGTGGTGCGCTCGAAAAAGCGCCAGTTCGCGTCTTTTTTCGCCGCCGGTTTCAGCCACGCCGTGTCGATGAACAGCACCCCGCCGTCGTCCCGCAGCGCTTTGTACACCTTCCCGTTGGAAAGCACGTCGCCCAGGTCCTCCAGCTGCACGTCCTCGGCCATGGGTGTCAGGGGGAAGCGCGGGTCCTTCCATTCCGTTTCCCGGATGGGCGTCTCCATATCCTGCTTCTCCGTCAGGTCAAACAGGATGCCCACGTTGCTCTCCGTGATCTTGATGCCCTCCACCGGCCAGGCCGCCTCCCCGTTGCAAATCCACTGCGCGCCGCACTTGGTATTTAAGATGTCGATCACGCCCCCGGCCAGGCATGCCTTTTTGATCGCTTGCAGTTTCATGCCCTCGCCCCCTTACGCCGTTTCCTGCATCCGCTGCGCCGCCATCATCCCGCTCAGGTACGCCGCGGCCAGCTTCTTCTGCTCGTCGTTCAGCTCCCGATCCGCCTGCAGCGCTCGGGCTTTCAGGTCCAGCATCTTCTCCGCCCGTGGGGTGGATGGTTTCTCCTGCTGCTGATTCTCCATGTTTTTTCCCTCCTTGTGTTTGTTCGCGCGGCCTGCGACGCCTAGCGGCGCTTGCCCGCGCTCGTGCTCCCATGTTACGGGTCATCCGCAATCCGTCCCTTCGGGCCGGTTGCTTTGCGGTTCGTTCGCGCGGCCCCCGTCAGCCTTCCCCTTCGAGGGGAAGGTGGCCCGTAGGGCCGGATGAGGTGTTTTTCCACGCTTCCATCAATTGTCGGATTACGCCGGCGCCAAACGCGTCTTTTGTCAAATCCATGAATTTTTCCGGCGTCATAACGTCGTTATCCAAATCGATGTTATGTTCCTGGGCAAAATTCCGTCGACCCATATCGCATGAGCCTGTAAGGAAATGATGCCATTCATAGAATGTACGCGCCGGGTATTCCGTGCCCGGCTTGAATTTCTTGCAAAATTCCTCGATTTTTTCTGCAACGGGCAGATTATCAAGGATTTTTTCTTCTAACGCCGTTTCTGCTTCTTTCAGCGTTTTGCCATGCGCAAAGAATCCGCCGCCCTTTACAATATAGCAAGGCGCCAGCGTGAGATCGCCCCGCAGAATTTGGCCGCGTGCCACAGAGCCGTGAACAGATTTAAGGATAGTCGGAACGCCATCAATATAATGGATTGCGTTTCCATCCAATCCCTTGTAGCCGGAGCCGTAGACGTCGCCGTCGCCGTCGCCGTCGCCGGAGCCGGAGCCGTAGCCGGAGCCGTAGCCGGAGCCGTAGCCGTAGCCGTAGCCGGAGCCGTCGCCGGAGCCGGAGCCGGAGCCGTCGCCGGAGCCGGAGCCGTAGCCGGAGCCGTAGCCGGAGCCGTCGCCGGAGCCGGAGCCGGAGCCGGAGCCGGAGCCGGAGCCGGAGCCGGAGCCGGTATTTTGTTCAAGAAATTTTTTAATTACGTTCTCTTCCATACCGCTGTCTGGCGGATCACTTCCGCCGCCTCCTGCGTGCAAGGGATAATCTGCACCGGGTCCATCACGATCATTTCTGGCACTTCCATGGTGATTTTGCAATCGTTCGGCCTCTTTGGCCCCGTCATGGCCAGTTGCTCCACGGCCGCCGCCCCGCTCCAAAACCAGATTTTTCTGGCGTTGGTAAGTTTTACTTCATTGTGCGTCCGTTCTTTGATTTGGCCGAAGAATACCCCGGCCCGGTCGCACCGTACAATGTAGGTTTGTTCGTTTTCCATCTTTTTGTGCTCCTTTCTGTTTGTTCGCGCGGCCTGCGCCATTGTTCGCGTGCCCTGCGCTTCGCTTGCGCACGCTCGTGCTCCCATGTTACGTGTCGGCGGCCTTCCCGGCCCTTCGGCCCTGGCGGCCCCCGTCAGCCTTCCCCTTCGAGGGGAAGGTGGCCCGTAGGGCCGGATGAGGTGTCCTTGTTGCTTACATCCACATTATAGTGTACTAAATTCACTTTGTCAAGAAAAATTTATTGACTAAAGAAACTTTTTTTGCTATACTCTTTTTATCAAAGGAAAGGAGGCTCTTATGAACGAACGCATCAAGCAACTGCGAAAACATTTCGGCCTAACGCTCGACGAATTTGGTTCAAGGATCGGAATTGGTAAAAGCGCTTTATCCCGCATAGAGAAAGGCGTCAATAATCCTGCCGAAAGAACGCTCCTCTTGATCTGCCGCGAGTTTGGCGTTTCCTACGCCTGGCTCAAGGACGGCGTAGGGGACATGCTCGAGGAGCGGGACGAGGATGACGACGTCAACCGCCTCATGCTGGGGGAATCTGAATTCGCAAAATCCGTTTTCCGCGCCCTGGCTAAGCTGCCCCCCGAGGCCTGGGACCTGTTCCAGCAATTTGTCGAAACCCTGAAAGCAGATCAAAAAAAGCCCGGCGATTGACCGCCGGGCTTTTCGTTTGTATAAATTCTTTCCAGATTTTCCATTTTATTTCTATATGATGCATTTTATAATTCTTTATGATTGGAGTTGGTTTTATGGTCGTTATCGCTTACATTTTGTTCGGTATTGCCGTCCTCGTTGTCGGCGGTCTTCTTATCACGGGGATTTCTTATGGTCTCTCAAATTTTAAGGATGCGTCAAAAGAGCAAAAGAAGGAAAAGCTCAAAAATTTCTTGTTTGCCCTGGTATTCTTTGGCTCAATCATTTTATTTTATTTTGGTTTGGAATGGGGAAAATCATTGTTCCCGGAAAAGCCCACCATAAAAGAAACTGTAATGAAGCGTTTCCCCTGGGTTGAGGACGATATGCCGGACGACTATTACCAAGGCATCTATGACGCCATGTATTATGATGATTGATTTGCTATGGGTTGGCCAATCCCGCCCCTTTTCTCGTCGCCGTTGATATGCCTGTTTATGCCCATGCCTTAAGCCTCCTCGGAGGCTTTTTCTTTTTGCCCTTCCTTCTCCAGCAGCAGCTGGATATACCTGGCCGCTTTCCTGATGGCCCATTCCGTTTTCAGTTCCCGCGCCAATGCAATCAGTTTTTCCATTCTCTTTTCCTCCGTTCTCTTTTTGTTCGCATTGTACATGCGTTTTCCATTTTGCGCAAGCGCTTATTTCCCCTCGTATCATATCTATGCTATTCCGATCATTTTATGCTCCGCTTCTGGCATTTTTTGATCGTGAATTTTTGCGCCCTTTCGATTCCTCTCTTTTTGTTTGTGTTTTTCTTGCCCGTTTTATCTATTCTCTGTTCCCACGTTTGGTGGTATGATGTGAAAAAATCAATAATGTTCCTCGCTTCTGCGGGGATTTTTTATTGAATAAAATTAAAAAAATTTTGAAAAACCTATTGACAATGCTACGCAAAAGAAGTATAATAAGGCCATCAAATGAAGGAGGGCAAGACAATGGAAGCGATTATCCTGAATGCCGTATCTGAAAAGCAGCGCGCTTACGCTATGAATGTTCGTGCCGATGCGCTGAACAGCCTGGAACAGTTCCGCAGCATTTTCGCCGATTCCAACACCTTCTACGGAAAAAACCTTTTCGCCATTTATAATGCAGGGCGCAACCTTATCCTGAGCTATACCGATGCCACCGCCGTTCTGGATCATGCAATGCGCATCGCGGATGAAACCAAGGCATTTGCTTCCAAGTTTGAACAGCACTATAACTTCTGCAAGCAGCACGGGAAGAAGCCCCATTCTGCAAAATTCATCCTGCAATATGCCGATCCCGCCGCCATAAATTGCCATTATCTCACCGCTGAAATGATTGAAAAGGAGATGGAAAAATGAGTGATTTTCCTTTGTTGATTCCAGAATCCGATGAATTAAAACGGCTCTACAAGGTTGATGAGCTTGTACAGAATGTAATGGAAAACGATCGGGAAGGCATTGAAAAAATGTCCGTTGAAATGGCTGCTAACATTCTGGACTGGCTGCGTGGGGATGATGAAGATGGAAAAATTCCGAATGATCTTACCGCTGAAGAATTTGCTGAAATTTGGAACGAATTGAAAGAGATACAGGAAAATGAGCATTTATAATCTTATCCCCATTTCCGAGTACGCCGCCAGGATCGGGCGCGATCCTGCCACCGTGCGGCAAAAAATCCTTCGCGGCGCGCTTCCCGGCGCGGTGAAATTGGGCCGCGACTGGCTGATTCCCGCGGACGCGCCATACACGGATAGCCGGGTGAAATCCGGCGAATATAAAAACTGGCGCAAGAAAGGCTCCGCTGAGTAAGTGGGGTTTTCCCATACCATTATTTGCTCTTTTTATCACCAAATATAAAGAGGTATCTGCTATGGCCTATTGTATGTACCTGCGAAAATCCCGGGCTGATCTGGAGGCCGAGGCCCGCGGCGACGGCGAAACGCTGTCCCGGCATTTTCAAATGTTGCTTCGCCTGGCCGAACGCATGAAGATCGACATATCGCCCGACGCCGTATACAGGGAGATCGTGTCCGGCGATACCATCGCCGCCCGCCCCATGATGCAGCGCCTGCTGCAGGAAGTGCAGGACGGAAAATGGGAAGGCGTGCTATGCACCGAGGTCGAGCGCCTGGCTCGCGGCGATACCATCGACCAGGGCATTGTCGCCCAGGCTTTCAAATACTCCAATACCCGCATCATCACGCCTCAAAAGGTTTATGATCCCAATAACGAAATGGACGAGGAATATTTTGAATTTTCCCTGTTCATGGCCCGCCGCGAATACAAGGCCATCACCCGCCGCATGCAGGCCGGCCGCGCCGCGTCTGTCCGCGAAGGGCATTATGTCGGCGGCCGCCGCGTTTATGGCTACAAGGTGATCGACTGCGAAAACGGAAAAGGAAAAACGCTGGAGCAGATACCCGAGGAGGCCGCCAACGTTCGCGCCGTGTTCGATTGGTATCTGTATGAGGGCGTCGGCTGCGCCGTGATCGCCGACCGGCTCAATGCCCGCGGCGCGCGCACCATATTTGGGCATCATTTCGATGGCGGCTCTGTACGACGCATTATGAATCAGCCCGTTTATGCCGGCTATGTGCAATGGTTTGCCAGGGAAGGCAAGGTGAAAATGCAGGACGGCATCAGAAAAACCGTGCGAGAGCGGTCTGACCGCTATATCCTCGCCAAGGGCATTCATCAGCCCATCATCACAATCGACGAATTTGATAGATGCAAAAAACTGTTGAAATCTCGCAGAACATTACCCACCCAACAAAACAAGCGCATTGCCAGCCCGTTGGCCGGCCTTATTAAATGCGGGTTGTGCGGTTACGCCATGGTGAGAAGGCCATGCGAGAAATCCGGCGTTTTTTATACCTGCCGTAATCCCCTTTGCAAATGCTCCAGCGCAAAACAGGATGTCGTTGTTTCTATGGTCCTTGATGCTCTACTCGGTTATGTCGATCAATACTCCGGCAGCGTCCCCTCCATTCCTGCCCGCCGCGATCATTCACAGGATATTGCCGCGCTCGAATCATCTATACAATCCATCCGGCGCCAGATCACCACCGCCCAGGATATGCTGGAGCGTGAAGTCTATTCTCCCGACGAATACCTCGCGCGTAAGCGCTCTCTCACCGATAGAATCAAATCCGCCGAGGACGAAATCGCCAACCTTCGCGCCCTGGATTCTGCCGACGATCAGGAAACAATTATTATTCGTCGCCTGCCCGCCATTCGCTCTGTCTTGGACGCCTGGCCCTATGCCACAACCCCCGCCGATCAAAACCGGCTGCTCCGCTCCATTCTCTCCCGGGTGAATTACAAAAAAACAGAAATCTTAAACCGTTCGCATGACCCAGCAAACTATATTGATATATCTCTAATATTTTACTGATACCATATTATTTACTATTCGTTTTTCATTTCATGGTGTAATCATTTAACAAAATAATCACGCCGCCCTGTATCCAGGGCGGCGCTTGTTTTTACATGCTCTCCAGCTGCTGCATAGCTTTTTCGAGCACGCGGCGCTCCTCCTCGGATCGCGCCATTTTCATGGTATTTTTCAGGGCGTTTCGCAAAGGATGGGCCCCATTCTCCCGGTAATACTGGCCGGCCATCATGGGGTAATATCCGTAGCCTTCGCCTCCGCCTTCGCGGAAACGGCCCCGGCTGTCCCGGTCCATGGCGCCATAATTGCCGCCATCTCCGTACATGCCGCCGTTGCCGTTTGCGTTTCCGTCTGCCCGATACATGGCATAGTTGCCGCTTTCGTCCCCTTGTTTCCCCTCTTTGCCATGCTCAACCATGGCAATAATGGTTTCGAGGGACTTTGCGCTGTGGAGCATCGAATCCAGATGCTGCGCTTCGCCCGGGTTCATCAACCGATCCTCGGGGATCAGCCGTTTTGCCATCTCCAGCTGCTTTTCCATGTCGTCGCACAGTTCATGCAACAGGTTTTTATTTTTCACGGTCTTTCCTCCTTTCTTACCTCTTCACGCCATCAAACAGGATGTTCAGGTTGGCGTTTTGTACCTCGATTTCGTTTGCGCCGATATTGCGCACAGAAATGGAGGAGCAGCGGCAGATGCTGGGGACAGACACGATCAAGGTCGCGCCCAGTTCGCCCAGCGTCTGCACCGCAGCCGGGGTAAATGTGCGGATGCTGGAAGGGTCGATCTCGCCGTCAATGGCCACGCCTAAGGATATGGGGGCCACCGTTCCGCCTTCCGGGATCTGCACGTTTGCGCCGTACGTCACGAGGTAATCAGCACGGGGAAAATCCGAGCAGCAGCACCGCCGGCGGTAGCACATCCCCATTGTAGTGGGCGACGCCAGTCGCACGATGGGAGAGCCCTCGCGGGCATACACCAGGCCACGGTTGCAGCGCACCGGGTTTTCGGTCCATACAATACCGGCGTTTCCTGCCAGGGTCTGCAGCGCGTTTGCGCTCAATTCAACAGCCATTTACGCCACCGCCTTTCAGGCGGCGTTGAAGCCGAACGCGCCGCCGCAGCCGTTGCAGGTAGGCTGGCTAACCAGCGGATTGCACACCGAATAGGTGCCCACAGGGCAGTTTTTAAGCCTGTTGTACAGGCTGTCCACGGCGTTGATCTGGCCCTGCCGCAGGTCGTAGGTCTGCTCCACCTGGGACGCTTTAAGGTTGGCCATGTTGAGCTGATCGCGCAGCGCGTTGTTTTCGCGTTTGTAGCCATCCAGCTCCAGCTGGCACAGCTTATCCTGCACGCCCTGCACCTTTTGATCGATGTGGGTCAGCAGAGAATTGAGCGCGCCGGAAATGGCCGCCCGATCGTTGCAGGCCTCGGTCGCCACGGTGTACTTGAGGTCTGCCGTCGCTGCGGCGTTGTTTGCGAAGCCGCCCTGCATGGTGCTCTGCAGGCCGAACGCCTGCTGCATGTTGGCCATTTGCCGGCCATTGGCCGCGATTTCCGCGGCGCTGAAACCATCGCGCACCGCGCCGGTGATGGTGTTGCCGGTCTGACAGATCGCCTGGTTTACGCCGGCAATGCCCAGCTGCACGTCGCCAAAGCCGGATACCAGCGTATTCTGCACGCCGTTGATGGAGCTTTGCAGCTGCTGATCGCGGAATCCGTCACTGATGTGCTGGCTGTTGTTGAGCCAGGGGTACAGATAATCCAGGCCGGCCCAGCCGCCCATGCCGCTCATCATCATCGGCCACATCATGCCGCCGCCAAAGCCGCCGCCGAATCCCCAGCCATTGCCGCCGATCAGCAACAGCAGCAGAATCCAGGCCCAGTCGCCGCCAAAAAAGCCGCCGCCGTTGCCTCCGTAGCTTCCTGCCGGCATTACGGGCATATACCACCCGTTGTTGTAGGTTTCACCCAGTCCCATTTTTCATGTTCCTTTCTGTTTATATTTTTACAAACCGATCCTGCGCACTGATCGGATTGTATCTCACTTATCTGTCCGGCATGCCCAGCATGCGCATGATTTTTTGCACCCTGTCGCCGCCCACCTGGCCGCTTTGCAGCAAATACCGGGTGATCTGCTTGGCGTCCGTCATGCCGTCCGGAATGTTAAAACCTTTCCCTTGCAGGTACGCGTACGGGTTCGCCTTGATGCTGCCAAGCTCCGCCCGCATTTGATCCATGCCGATTTCTCGCCTCTGCGCCTGCTGCCCCTGGTTGCCCATGCGATCAAACAAGCCCATTTATTCGCCCTCTTTCTTTTCCGCCGTCGTCTTGCGCCTGCTGTTTTCCCTGATGATCTCCGCCACCAGCGCGGCCACCTCGTCCCGCCGAACGTAATCCGCCGGGTTGATCGTTTCAGGCGGCGGCGCCGGCGGCCTGCGGTCAAATATCGCCGTCGTTACCTCTCCGGTCACGGAAACCGTTTTTACTACCACAAAGTTATCTCCCCGGTGTATAATCAATTTCGTTTCGCCTGCCCCCACCGGAAACTCCAGGGCCTGCTTTTCGCTATCCGCCGGCACGACCTCCACCGTCCTGATGTCCCGCGGCTGCGTGGGCTGCTGCGGCTGCTGCTGCACGGTCTGCTGGTGCTGCAGTTGGCCCATTGCCCGCATGTACATTGGATCCTGGAACGGGGTTTGCCCTGGGTAGTCCGCATGCCATCCGCCGTATTGATCGATCATGGTTTATCCTTCCTTTCTGCGCCATACGCTGGTGGGCGTTTCGTCGCCGCTGTCCCATGTGTCAAAGTAATCCCCCGAAATCACGCACACCACGTGATCCCCCGTTGCGAGGATATAGGTGCCCGTCGGGTTGTCCGCGCAAAAATCCCGCACCGAGTGGCAATCTGGGCACTTGTTTGGCAGCATGGTTTCCTCAAATCCCCACGCCCGCAAAAATCCCCGGTATACCGGTTTCCTGTCCGGCATCCGCTTCATCGAGTAGCCCATCATGGCCAGGTCGAGAAACACGCTGTCCCATGTGCGTCCTGTTGCCAGGGCAAACGCCCGCACGGCGCAGCCCTCCTCAAATATGCCCGCCGGGTTTGGGTTTGCAAAAACGTACATGCGCGGCCTCCTTTCTGCATCAATTTTCCCAAAAAGAAAGCCCGCTGTCGTTACGGCAAACGGGCGAGTTTTTACCGGATTATTTCCGAAATGCGTCTATTAAAATTTTTCGTTGCTTGTAATAATGATCTCTCACGGTGCTGTATGCCATTTTTGTTTCGTCTGCAATCTCCCGTAACGTCCGGCCGTCCACGTGTTTCAAATACAGGATTTTCCGATCGTTTTTATCATGGATCAGCTCCAGAATCGCCTTTTTCATTTCCGGGTTTTTGTAGTCCGGCATTTTCTCCCTCATGCTCTGCCCCCTCTCTTTTTGCAATTAAAAAAACACGAACGTTTTTTTCGTTGCGTTCGTGTTTCTAATGCTTATGTAAAATCCGGTTTAATTATTGATTATTATTGATTATTATTGATTATTATTGATTATTGATCGTCAGGCGGTTTCTCGCTGTTGCCCTGATCCGGATTCATTTTTCCATCATTTTTTTTCCTGATCCTGTCCAGAAAATCCAACAGGGACGAAGGGAACGGCACGCCGATCTTGCTGGCGTTCTCGATGATGCTCATGCCCTCGTTGGCGCTGTAGAATCCGATCGTCGCCAGGCGGCAGATGCCGTCAGTGCCCATCAGCCTGTCCACCGCCACGGCAACGGACACGATAATCAGCATCAGCAGCTTCTTGGTGATGCCGGCAAACGCAACGGAGGATTGGAAGCCGCCGTCCGGCGTTTTGCTCGATCGCTTCATCAGGGCCACGATGATGCCGGTCACATAGTCCAGGCCCATCACAACAAACATGATTGTGAGCGCGGAATCCCATCCGCCCAGCAGATACGCGCACCAGGTGCCCACGGTGCCCAGCGCGCCAAGAAGCCATTTGAAAATCGAATCCATATTTTCCCCTCCGTGTTATTCTCCCAGCGCCCTGTTGATGATCCTGAGCGCGTTGGCCAGGCACACCTGCGCCTCTTTCAATTCCTGCCGGGTGACGGTGACGATCTCCACGCCGGGCACGTTCTGGCCATCGCCCTGGTCGCCAACAGGCCGCAGGAATTTGCGCATCATGCAGCCCTCCACGCCCTGGTCGCTGATCCTGGCCCAATCGTCGTTGATCTCTTCCAGCACATCCACCACCGCGCCGCACGGTATCTGCTCGATCACCTTGCCGTTGGTGCTGGGCTGGTTTCGCATCCGCACGGGCAAGCCGTTATCGGCGTATACAGTAGCCTCATACAGTACATCCATTGGCCTTTCCTCCTGCTCATAATTCACCTGTTTCAATTTCGCCGCATACCGCCACGCTCCCAGCGAATTGTCTACCTTGATTCCACCCGGAACGCTGGTGCAATGCGTGATTCGCAGCGGATTGATGCTGGTAACAACGCCCACATGATAATAGTCCAGCCGGTCGGGACTTCCATCATAGGCAGCTGGCAGGGCGTATTTTTCATCCCCCGGCTTCCGCGCCTTGAACACAACAATGCCGGGGATCAGGCTCCCCGCATTGCTGATCCGGTGCAGACCGGTAACGGCGTTCCGCGCCGCCCAGTTGCTGCCATGGGTGCCGCTCCAGGTCAGCCCGGCCAGCCGCAGCGCGCCGATAATCAGCCCGATGCAATCACACTTTCCCCCTGATCCGTCGCAGACAAGCGAGTATTCTTTCACGCGCTGTTCGTTTTGCTGAATGGCGCTCAAAAATCGCGCCGCCGTAATTTGCATTTCCTCCCCTCCTTTCGCATTCCCCGCAAACTTGCCGTCCCTCCGGGGCTGGCCCGTTGCAGCACACACAGCGATTATCGTTCATTTGTCATCAACTCCATATAGCCTTAAAGTGTCCTATCAATTATTTGCGATGAAATAGGACGCAATCGAATCGCCGTACAGCGTATACCCGTCCTGCGAAGGATGTATATGCGCGTCTGTTCCGCTGTTGGTTCTGGGTACAAGGAGTGTCGTATAATTCCATGCATTGATCGGGCCAAGTACCCGGCTGTCGTACACAGGCACAGCGTATTTCTTGCCGATATTGACTACCGCATCGCAGAAATCGCCCAGCGTAATGCCCTGTTCGTTCTGGATTTCGTATGCGTTGCCTCTGGTCGAGTGCATATAGTTGCGGAAGCATGGCGTAATCAGCAATACCCTCGCCTTGGGGTTCTGGGCAAAAATATACTGCATGATGGCGTTGTAAGCGCCGTAAAACGTTGCCGTGTCTGTCGAATCAATCGTGCCGAGCGTTGTCGGGTTGCTACCGCGGTCATTTGAGTAGTCGTTCGTGCCGCCGTTGATGACAAAATAATCGTATCCGCCGACCGTGCTGTCCGCGAGGATGCTATCGCAGATGGATACGGACGCATCGTTCATGCTCCTGATATAGTCCCCGCCATGCGCTTTGTTGTCTACCGTAGCATTCGGTAAACGTGCGGCGATGGCATCCGGGATGTTCGGGCTTGCGACTGTCCTGCTGGGATATTCGGGCGATGTTGTAATCACGCCGACCATGATGCTGTCACCGTCGCAGTAGACTTTTTTGTTGGAAAATCTGCCAAGTATGGTGGATGTGAGATTTTCAAGCGCTGTTCCTTGATTATCCACATCACTTTTTAAAGCAACGGGCACCCAATCACGGTAAACGCTTGCATCAGATCGTTTTATAATTCGAGTATATATTTTTCCAGTGGTATTTGATACTTGGATTTGCAAATTATAGCTTGCAACATAATGCAAGTTGATAAATGGCCCAGATGCGGCAGTATCCGGCGCGGGGAAATCTGCCCTCGCTGGCATACAGACGATGTTATCGTCAATTTCAGCAAGGGTTTTCCCAGCGTATGTCTGCTCGGGATGCGCAATGTATTTAAGGCTGTCCGTTTGGAGATTGGATAGCAATGCCACGATATCGCTGTTCGGCATACCAACAACTATCTTGGGCCGCATTGTGCCGTCAACCGTGCTACCACTGCCGATATACAGGCGAACCATCAACCCGGGTTTAGAAAGCAACGTATCCGGGACAACATAATCTGTGTCAACGGTTGTTTGCATATACCGATCATCTATCGTAGGATTCTCGCCATCGTATGCGTATATCACAAGCCGTACAGCATCTACATTGCCGGATTTATTGAGCCGTATTCTCAACACATTGCCTGGGGCGAACCAATCAGGGAGAGATTCCTCGCTCTTGTACAAATTCCTGTTTACATTGGCGGTTGCAGTCCCCGATAAAGTCCAATTGTATCCATCGGTTACTGAGTATGTGATTCCGTTAAGTGTACCGTCATTGCCAGTAAATCGCGGCAAAACATTTGTCGAATTGTATTCCTCTAAAGCGCTCTTTAAGTCTTCAGCATCTGCGGATAATGCAGAATAATCCTCCGGGATGCTTGCCAGGGCCTCGGCTGCATCTTCGGCTGCATCTTCCGCGCGCCCCGCCGCAGTTTCCGCCCTGTCCGCCTCGTCGGACGCCGCATCCCTCGCGGTTTCGGATGCCGTTAAATCCGCGTCCATCTGCTCCAGCGCCGCCTGGATGGCTTCCCAGGATTCCCGCTGTGGATTGGGCTCCGCGTTTTCCGCCCCGGGCTCCACAAATTTCTTTTCATACCACAGCGTAGGCCGCACCTGCGCGCCCTTTGTGCCCCGGATGCCGATCTTGATATATTGCGGCTCTGTCAAAACCTGCCAGGGGATCAGGCATGCGTCGTCCGTCAGTGCCACTTCATACAGTTCCCCCGCCTGCGTCTGGAAAACCGCCGTTTTTTCGTAGTCTTCCCACGCCGGCGAAAACGCAAAAATCACCGTATACTCCCGCACGCTGCCGGCTACCAGCGTTTCATCCTCCGTGATATACAGCCCTCTGTCCGTTACATAAAGCCTCATTTTACCCACCTCACTTCGCATACTTCGCTGCCGCTTGCCGATTGTGCGGAGCATTGCAGCGTGATCTCTGCATTTGGCAGCCGCGCCTGAACGCCTGTAGCTTTTTCCACATAGATTTTCACCTTAATAGCTGCCGCATCGGTCAGATTCTCCAGGCCAGTTGCAGGGCTTGCCAGCGTGTCGATGCTTACATAATCGCCCACATATACCCAGCCCATATTCTGCTCAAAAATATTCACTTCGTTTCCCGTGTCATCCGCACGTTTCAACGTGACGCGAACCTTGCTATAGGTGTCAGTACCGCCAAAATTATAGATTCTGAATTTCACGCCATAGCTAACTTGCGACGCAGAAAGCGCACTCCCGGTTCTCTGAACTGTCACGGTTTGCGACGCCGTTGTGCCGGACAGGTTTGTGTTGACAGGCGTTCCGTAATAATCCGCCTTCACCACCGGCCCGGAATTTACAGGCTTAATCCACAGATAATTGCTCATCCCACTGGGCTGTGTTTCCCCAACAAAAATTTTCGCAGTGCCAGTATCCGTAGGGGCGCTCACCATTTCGGCGTTTTCCACACTCAATGCTTTGAAGTTCCCGCTGTTGGCGATTACATTTCCGCCGCGGCCAAGCATGAAATTCGGTTCTTCCTTTGTGCCGCCAAATCGGATATAGCTTTCTCCCTCATCGGCGTCAATTTGCACTTTGCCTCCGCTCTCTACCTCAAAATTACCGGTGGTTTTTACCTTTACGCCCTCTTCCGCGTCGATCAGTACTGCCGTATTGTTCAGTTTTGTTACCGATCCGTCTCGCAGCTCTTCCTTCGTCGCCAGAAGCTCCAGCGATTTGCTGCTCTTTTTGATTGCCAGGGCGTTTTTTGCCGCGCTGTTTTTCGTCTCGATGATTTCTGTTTTCAGCGTCGGCGCCAGATCTTCCGCCGATACGCCGCCGGCCGCCATGTTTTCGCCGCCCAGGTTGGCCAGCACATAGCGCACCTGCTCCTCCAGCGAAAGCACGTAGTTTTTCAGCTGCGTCATTTCGTCGCCGTTTCTGTTCCACTGGATCGGCGGAAGGAATGCCATCTGCTCGCCCCCTTTCTCGCCTGTATCATACAGGCCGGCGCGCAAAATAAAGAGCCCCCACGCAAAAGGCCCTCCCCGGTCTCCCTGGTTGGGCCCTTTCGGCTGTTATTTGCTTTTTTGATCCGTCAGCCATTTGTCGATTTCCTTGTTCTTTTTGTTCCGGTCATACCCGGCCGCCTCGTATGCTGTGAGCAGGCTGGCCTTCATGTTGGCCGCTGCGGCGGTCTGTCCGCTTTTGTACAGGCTCACGTATTGATCCTTGTATTTGGCCGTGATTTGGCTTGCCACTGTTTTCCCTTCCACGCCGTGGTCCATCATTCGCTTTACTTCGCTTTGAATGTTCCGCCCCGCCTTGATGGCCCCATACATGCGGTAATACCGGGTGTAGTTGTCCGCATCCTTGTTTCCCTTGTTGGCCTTGACATAGTCCCATTCGTCAAAGATCCAATACAGGTCGTTCTGGTCCAGGCTCTTTATGTATTTTTTCAGCTTGGCTTCGGCCTCGCTTTTGGTCATTTCGCCGTCCAGATACCATTCCCGGATACCGCTTTTGATTCCGGCCTGCACCGTTTTTTCCGTTTCTCCATGGTCGGTCAGCTTCTTGCTTTCTTCCCGGATGTCGCCTCCTTCCTTTACCGTCTCCAGCAATTCGCCGTATTTTTTGTAGCTGTAATCCTCGTCATCCTCGTGCGCGTTCTTTTGTTTCCATTCCTCCACTTGGAAAAACGCCTTGCCCGCGTCCAGGCCGAAATACTTTTCCAGCATATCGATGGCCTTGTCCTCGCTCAGCAGCCCTTTGCGCACGCTTTCCTGCATGGCGCTTTTCACACCCTTGTTTACGGTCTTTTCCGCTATGCCTTCCGTTTCCGTCAGGTAGCCCCGCAGCTCCGTGATTTTTCCCTCGTCGCCTTCCCGCATGGCGGCCTCGATGCGATCGTAATACGCGCTCTTTTTATCGTCCCACAAAAGGCCCCAGGTGCCCGGCAGGCTATCCAGCACGGTGTATTTCATATCCCTTGCGCTGGTTTCGGATATGGGCGCCGAGCGGAAGACGTTCAGCGCGCCCTCCGCGTCCCGGATCACGTTTTTCACCGGCACGCCCGTCGCCGTGCCCACGGCCCCCGCCGCGGCTTTTACTATGTCCCAGGCTGTTTTCTTTTCGCTGGTCAGCGCGTTGTAAGCATCGTAAAATTGATTTACCACTTCCAGATCGCTCCGGTTCACGTCGTACCCCTCGAAGATGTTCACGATGTCGCGCAAATAGGGGATCAGGCTGGCAAAGCCTTCGGGGCTGATGTCCTCGCCCAGGTTTTCCACGATCTCCCCGGCCAGTTTTTCAAGGTATGTCCTTTCGTCGTCGTCCTTCCGGCGGCCGGCGGTCACCAGGGATTTCAGCATTGCGTTAAAGGTACACGCCATCAGGAAAGCGCCCATGGCCCGGGCCGCTTTCTTTTTCCCGCCTGGGTTTTTCAGGTTTTGCAGGCCCTGCAAAAGCATGTTAAAGCTCGCCGTGGGCTCCGCCATGAAGCTGGTTACCATCTTATCAAATATGCTGGTGCTGCGCATCAGGCTGGATTTGGAAAGCGTGCTGTCGTATACCTGGGTATGGTTGCATACGTCGTTGAATCGCCGCGCCACCGCCTGCATGTATGCCTCGTGGTCCGCTTCGATGCCCGGCATTTTCGCCGCCACTTCGTTCCGGCATGCCTTCCACAGGTGCGCCCAGGTGATCTTGTCCGCTCCTTCCGGCGGCAGGCCGGAAAGATCGTCTATTTTGTTCCTCGCTCTCTGGAGCCTGCTTTCTCCCTTATCAAAGTCCGTGATCCATTCCACCGCGCTTTGTCCGGTGCCGGTATCAAAGCGCCCCATGTCTTTCACGATGGCCACACCCGAATAGGTCTGCATTTCCCGGATGGCCTGTCTCACCGCCACCGGATTGCCCTTTAAGAAATACTTCGGGCTGATCATGTACATAGCCCGCATGATGGCGCTGGGCTGCTGCACCGTCACGCTCAAATTGGCTGCCACGCTGGCCTTTTTGAACATAGCAAGCATCTTCCCCGCCGTTGTCCGATCTTGCACGGCCACGCCGCCGTTTACGTCTTTTACCAGCGTCGTATAATAGTTGAGTGCTTCCTTGCCGAAAGCCTTTTCCATTTCCGCTTTGAAACTGACGGGTCTTATTACTTCTTCCACTTCTCCCGTCGCTTTGTTTACCTTCGTGCTGCCCGGCACCTGGTAATTATAGATGCGATTCATGTTGTCGCTGCTCTCCGCAAACGCGTAATACAGCGCCATTTCGTTCACGTGCTCGCCCCATGTTTGGATGAAATCCCCCAGCACCACCGGGTTGCTGGCGTTGCGCTGGGTCTGCTTGGTCATGCCCGCGTTGGTGATGCGTACCTGGGGCGTTTCGCTGCTGGCAATATCCCGCTGCAAATATCGCTTATCGGTTTTATAAGGGAAGTAATAGCCCTCGCCGAATTTCTCATAGCCGTACAGCTCCATGCTTACCTCGTTGCCCAGCCTGGCCATGTCGCGGCTCAAATAGTCCACCATTTCATCCGCAAAAGCCATTTGCTCTTCCCCCAGATAGTCCATCACCTGCTGCATATCCTGCGCCGTGATGGCGTGGGGCGCTTTGGTGTCCACCCCCGCATAGTTTGCATCGTTTGCGTATACAAAGCCGCCGATTCGCAAATGCTGGGCGTTCTGCCGCCGGTTGGTGGTCTCCCTCTTCCAGGTGGCGTACAGGCTCAACGCCTCCCGCCGGCTCAGTTCGATCACGTCGCCATTTTCTGTGGTGAATCTCAGATGGTTCCTGTCGTTGATCCATCCGTTCAGGTTGTGCCTGGCTGCAATTTCTTTTCCCTTTTCAGCCGCGCGCTTTACGGTAAAAGCGAATTTGTTTTGCCCTTCGTACAGATCATCGATCATGTCTTTTATTACGCCGCCCATTCGGTCTGCATAATACGCGGGCGTCATGTTTTTATACAGCGCGTCGTCCAGCTTTTGCAGCGCTTTGTTTTCCGTCCGTTTCCGTTTTCTGAATTCCTCCACCGTCTTTTCCGCTTCCGCGTCGATGGCAACGGTGCGCCCGGCCACGTGCATTTCGTTTTGATCGTCGATGATTTTTTTCAGGTGGCCCACTACGTCGTTTACGTCCTCCAGCTCCTCCAGCGTCAGCTGCGCCAGGCTGCGCCCCTCCAGGGTGCTTTCCAGCATGGCCAATTTATCGGCGATATCCTCATCCCACAGCCGGGCCGCCTCAAAATCACCCCGATGCATGTTTTCATATTCCCGCCGCAATTGTGCCGCCTTTTCGCTGCTGAAAACGCCCGTTCGCTCCAGGAAGGGCCGCACGAGCGCCACGGCCGCCCCCCGCAATCCCTGGGGGATGTGCCGGCTGTCCGTGGGCGCCACGTTGCGGATGTTCAAATACCTTACGTTCCGCCCGATCTGGTTGCGCAGTTTCTCTTTTTGCTCGGTCAGCTCCCGGCTCTCCTTCCGCCGCTGCTCCCTCTCCAGCATTTTTTGCTGGTAATTCTGCTTGTATTCCTCCAGCTTTTGCCTGAATTGCCGCCGGATGGTCTGCGCCGTTTTCATGGCCGTTGGCAGATCGTAATATTCCAGCATGGTGCGATAGGCCAAATCGGTGGCGTATGCCTCCCCGTCCGCGCCGAAATAATCGGAAAACGTGCGCCCACCGTGTTGATCCAGGTACGCGTCCAGGATGCCTGGCATGTCCGCCTCCGCCACGTCCAGCGCAAACACGCCAGGATCGATCGCGTTCAAATCCTGCCACACGTCGGAAAGGCTGGCTATCCCCGCCGCTTCTTTTCGGATTTTCAGCCGCCCGAAATTTTTACGGATGTACGCCCCGGGCCCGTCGGCGGTGTACCTGAGCTCGCTGATCATGTCGTCCGTCAGATAGAAAGGATAGGTTTTCAGCATCCGGCGCACGTCCGCAGCGTTTCCGCTTTCCTCTGTCGCCATGCTGGTCTGCGTAAGCGCCCGCTTTACCAGGTTCCTGGCGTACATCACCTTTTCCCCGATGCTGATCCGCTTGTCCTCCATGGCTGTGTAGAGCTGCCGCAGCAGCTTTTGCATCTGCTGCTTGCTCATGCTGCTGCCCGTTTCTGCAAGCGTCTTTTCGGCAATCTGCCCCAGCCGCTTTTCCCATGCGCCCGGCGCCAGGTCCTGCACGCTCTCGTCCAGCCTGTTCAGCATTTCCAGCGCTTCCCGTGCGTCCTGATCGCTCCGCACCTGGGCATACAGCGCCGCGTCGTCCTCCACCTGGGCGGCCACGTCCTGCGCGTCCATGTCGGCATCTTGCTTCATACTGAATTTTTGATTGACGGATTCGCTGTTCTTGGACGTCAAAACGCTGCTTTTCTGCTCCATCTTTGCGGAATACTGCATGCCTTCCCGGTCCATGCCCACCAGCTGATCCGCGGCGTAGGAAAGCGCGGTCATGTCCCGGGGCGCAGCAAAGCCGGCCTTTTCCAGTTCTGCGGAAAGGGCCGTATTGTTTTGCCTAAAAGCGCGCAGGGCATCGGCGAAGCGCTGCATGGCTTCCGTCATGTCGGCGTCCATGTGCTCCTTGATCCAGTCGCCCTGGGTCTGCCAAAATAGCTGGTTTACCAGGCCGTTCAGCGCGTCCTGCCTGGCTTCCTGGTTGGTGGCTGCCTCCATTTCGCCCATGTACTCCTGCACGGTGCTGTCCGCCTTCGCGCTCTGGGTGGCGCCCTGTTGGGCTGCGCGGTA
>Ga0310694_10002397_pt1 | contig 19308 bp, 28 predicted proteins | sample 174DNAGHGhighgp2_FD_203884 | JGI IMG/M metagenome (GOLD analysis project Ga0310694, IMG submission 203884) | Sheep rumen microbial communities from Palmerston North, Manawatu-Wanganui, New Zealand - 1742 DNA GHGhigh gp2 (v2) (version 2) | ecosystem: Host-associated > Mammals > Digestive system... | reverse complement strand
GACCACACGCCGTCCAGCGCCGATTTACACACAAGGAATTCTCAGGAGGCTATATGAGCAGAAAAAAACTGAAGACCGTGACCTGCAAAGGCACACGTCTGGAACAACTGAAGGCACTGGCTCGGATCCTCGCTGAGAAGCTTGATAACCCGGAAGAACAGAATACTGCCCAGCTTGCTAAGCAGTACCGGGAGACCGTGAACGATATTGCAGAGATAGAGGAATACGAGGATGTTGATGACGAACTCGGCAGAATCCTGTCAGAGCGTGAATCTGATGGGAAACCAGGAGCCGTCCGTAAGGATTGCTCCAAGTTCAACTGATACAGATCTATGCGATGCGCTCAAGGTGCTGAAGCTTGGCAAGATCCAGATAGATCCGTGGCAGGAGACCATTCTCGGCGATTGGTTAAGCAGGAACGGCAGCCGGTGGGCTGCACCGACATGCGGCGGATCGGTGCCGAGGCAGAACGGCAAATCCTTCCTCGTTCAGGGCAGGATCGAGGCGGGCATGCTGCTGTTTGGTGAACAGGTCATCTATACGGCCCATCTGCAGAAGACAGCGACAGAGACATTCGAGGAGATGCGAGACTTCTTCGAGACTCCCAGGCTGAAGAAGCATGTAAAGGACATCAAGAGCGCACTGGGCAGGGAACAGATCATCCTGAAGAACGGTGGAAGGGTGAAATTCCTTGCGAGGACACGCAACGGCGGGCGCGGACAGCACGGAGATCTGTTGGTGATCGATGAAGCACAGGAGATCGACGAATCTGCACAGGCTTCCTTCCTGCCGGCTATATCGGCATCCAGGAACCCGCAGACGATCTATGTCGGAACTCCGCCTGATCCGAATACTCCGGGCACTGTCTTCCGAAAGATCCGGCAGAAGGCCCTGGACGGGAACACAGAGAAGACGGCGTGGTTCGAGTTCTCTGTCAATGAGATTGGTGACGTCAGCGATCCTCTGCGCTGGGTACAGACCAATCCTGCACTTGGAAGACGCATCCAGCTGTCAACGATCGAGGGTGAGCTCGATCAGATGGATGCAGACACATTCGCACGCGAGCGCTTGGGGTGGTGGTCATCCGTAGTCGAGAAAGAGGTCATCGATTATGCTCTTGATCACGAAGCCTGGGCACAGTGTGCGTCTATGGAAAGAAAGCCGGAAGGGAAGACAGCCTACGGCGTCAAGTTTTCTCCGGACGGCACTACGGTAGTGCTTGCCGGGGCAGTGATCACTCCGGATGGCAGATCAAGGATCTCACTGATCGATGTGCAGCCGGCGGCATTCGGTACCAGATGGCTGGCGGACTGGCTGAACCAGCGATACGAGCAGGCATCCTGTGTCGTTATTGACGGCAAGAACGGAGCGGATCTTCTGATCGACAGGATCACGGACGTATGGAAGTACAAAGATTCGGTCGTGAAGCCAAAAGCCAATGATGTGATCAACGCGTGCACACTGCTGACGAGCGGCGTCAACGAGGGCACGCTGACATGGTACAAGCCACAGGATGCGCTGAATGACAGCGCAGTGAATGCGGTGAAGCGCCCGATCTACGGAGGCTGGGGATTCGGCGGAGAGAACTCCGCCCTGATCGAAGCGTGCGCGCTCGCGCTGTGGGGCGCTAAGAATAGCCGGAGAGTTCCCGGAAAGAAGATGAGGATAGGATAGTTTATGACATTAAGCATTGTTCCCGGTTCAATCCGCGGGCTCACGCCGTTAGAGGCAAACGCACTGCAGGATCTGATTGGCATTTATGAAGCACATCAGTCAAAGAACAGTGAAAAAGACCGTTACTACAACGGCAACATCAAGCTCAGCGAGGTAAACCTTGCAATCGCACTGCCGGATTCGTTCAACAGGCTGCAGATTGGCTGCGCATGGGGCGCAAAGTGCGTTGACGTGTTGGCGGCAAGATCCATGTTCGATGGTTTTGTAGGGCTAAACGGAGAAAACGTCACAGATCTGGACAGGATCGCAGCTGACAACCAGCTGATCGCCGAATACATGAAGGCATGCAGAGATGAGCTGAAATACGGATGTGCATTCGCTACTCTGAGCGCAGATCCGGACATCGGATGCAAGATCCGGTTCCATTCGCCGCGCACTGCTGCCGCGAGATGGGACGGCAACCTGGGCAGGATCGCGTACGGGATGGCGATCATCGACACGGCACCGGACAATAGGCCGGATGTGATGTGGAGCCCGTCGGTGATCAACCTGTATCTCGATGACAGAGTGGTGGTATTTACCCGTGAGAATCAGCAGTGGGGCTTCCAGAGATATCCGCACAAGATGGGAAGGCCTCTGATGGAACCAATGATCTGGAATGCGACGAGCGCCAAACCGTTCGGCAGGTCAAGGATCAAGGAACCTGTCAGAAGGCTGATACAGGGATATGTGCGGACGGTTGCAAACGCATCAATCGGGCTGGAATTTGCTACAGCTCCGCAGAAGTACCTGCTTGGTGTGACAGACGATCAGTATGATGCAGTTATCGACCACAAGTTCCGGCAGTATGTCGGGTCGATCATCGCGTCGACACCGAACCCGGAGACAGGATCTAACCCTGTATTCGGTCAGCTGCCGCAGGGAAATATCGAACCGCATGTCCAGATGCTGAGGCTCCTGGCTACGCAGTTCAGCGCAGCCACAGGGCTGACAGTCACAGATACGGGAGTTGTCAATGATGCGAATCCGACGTCGTCAGACGCGATTCTGGCGCAGTCTCAGACGCTTGTGGCAATGGCGGAACAGTTGAACGCAGGCAACGGCAATGCGCTCAGGACGATCGCTCTGATGGCACTGGCTATCAGTACCAACAGGAGGCTTGATGAGCTCAGCGACGAAGAAAGAGCCGTTATAGCACATTTCAAGAACCCTGCGATGCCGTCCGTATCGGTGACAGCAGATGCAGCAATCAAGATTGCATCCAGCAGGCCGGCATTTGCGGAAACAGACACATTCCTCGAGATGATTGGCTTCGATCAGGCAGACATCCGGAGGATCAAAGCCCAGGAGACGAAAGCGCGGGGGCTGATGACACTGACCGAGGAGTTCGGTAATGATAACGCAGTCAGCGTGGAATAAGTACATCCGAAAGCTTGCGGCAATAGATACCAAAGCTGCGGATCTGATATCCGCATGGGTGGAAAGAAATGGTCTGACAGATCAGAACGCGCTGATCAACTATGCGTATTCGGTCGCCACGAAATACGGAGAAGCTGCAGCTGCACTGTCGTGTCAGATGTACGACCGGATGGCGACGATCATGGATGCAGCAGTCCCGGATGCGATACCGGCGGAGACAGCGACATTGAAGGAAGTGGCAAAGGGCGTGACCTGGGGAGTTTACCATTCACCGAGTCAGATCCCGAGTGTCATCAGCCGGATGGTCAGGCAGGCAGGAGCAGACACGATGATCCAGAACGCACGCAGAGACGGCGCTGAATGGGCGTGGATACCGCAGGGTGATACCTGTGCATTCTGCATCACGCTCGCATCGAGAGGGTGGCAGCCGGCTTCCAGAGCCGTTCTGAAGGGCAATCATGCGGAGCACATCCATCAGAACTGCGACTGCACATTCGCAATCGCGTTCAGGCCGAAGGACCAGCAGCAGTACAGCCGGATCTATGACCCGGACAGATACAAACAGATCTATGACGGAGCTGACGGAAGGTCATCGTCGGACAAGATAAACTCGATCCGCAGACAGATCTATGCGGAAAACAAGGATGAGATCAACGAGCAGAAGCGCGATGCGTATGCTGCGCGGAAACTGGAGAATGAGGAATGAAGTTTCTGATACATACATATCCGAAGCGGCTGTGGTATGTAGAGGAGTTTCTCGTTCCGAGTCTCAAAGCGCAGGGCGCAGAGAATATCGAGATCTGGAATGACATCGAGAAGAAGGGCAACCTCAGGGCGTGCATGGAGAGCTTCGCTGCAAGATCCGGAAACGGAGGTACATGGCACCTGCAGGATGATGTCATCATCTGCCATGACTTTGTAGAGCAGTGTGAAGAACACGATGACGGAGTGGTGTTCGGCTTCTGCTGCCGGAACTTCAACGACCGTTTAAGCGCATACGGTGATGTATATGTACCCGACGCATGGAACAGTTTCCAATGCGTACGAATACCCGATCAGTGGGCTAGAGAGTGTGCTGATTGGGTTTTTTCTTTGAAATGGGAAACGGAAAGCACCTGTCCTGAGTTACCAATCCTGTGGAAGCTCAACAAGGGCGACGACACGTTCTTCCATGAGTTTATGGCCAGCAGATACAGCACGGAAACGGCTGAGAATATGAAACCGAACATAGTTGACCATGTCGACTATCTGGTCGGAGGGTCATCGATCAACTACCGCGACTATATCGCGAGGGCTGAATACTTTGAAGACCAGTATCTGATCGAAGAACTGGCACAAGCTATCAAACGGCGTAACAGCCGTTGATATCGCCGGCTGGGCGTAAAGCAGCAAACACACGAGAGGCGACCTCGTAAAAAGCGTAGTGAGAAAGGACAACTGAATGAAACGCACAGACATCACAGAGCTATTCCCCGAAGCCACAAAAGAACAGATCGACAAGCTGATGGGCATCAATGGAGCAGACATCAATGCAGCCAAAGGCGATGTTGAGACGCTTCGGCAGCAGCTCACCGAACAGAGCAGCAAAGAGATGGAGAAGGCAAAACTGCAGATTGAGAATCTCAAGTCTGAACTGAACGGAATGAAAGCCGCTGAGACCATCCGCCTGACAAGGGAGAAGGTCGCCAGCGAGAAGAAGATCCCGGTGAATCTGCTGACCGGGGAAACTGAGGAGGCCTGTGCGAAGCAGGCAGACGAGATCCTCGCCTTTGCGGCGCCGAGTTATCCGACGCTGCCTGACGGCGGAGAACCTCACGGCACACCCAAAGCCACAACTCGCGACCAGTTCGCAGATTGGGCAAAAGAATATTTTGGTTAAGAAAAGGAGTTCATCATGAGTGGAATCGCAACCAACAGAACAAATATCACTCTTCCTGCAGACATCTCTGCAGAGATCATCCAGAAGACACAGAGCGCATCTGCAATCATGACTCTTGCACGTCAGATCGCTCTTCCCGGCCGCGGCGTACAGATTCCTGTAATTACAGGTGACCCCGAGGCTGGATGGGTATCCGAAACAGCTGCAAAGCCGGTATCCAATCCGGGGCTCAGCACAAAGCTGATGCAGGCTTACAAGCTCGCAGTCATCGTCCCGTTCTCCGATGAGTTCAGACGTGACGCAGCTGCTCTCTACGATGCGCTCGTACAGAGGCTGCCGCTGGCACTGGCTCAGAAGTTCGACGCAACAGTCATGGGCAACGGCGATGCACCGGGCGAAAACTTCGACACATTCGCAAACTGCACAACGCAGTCCATTATGCCCGACAGCAGCGGTGTCATGAACTGGACAGCGTACAATGGTCTGACAGCTGCATATACAGACATCGCAGCTCACAACGGCAGCCTGAACGGCTTCGCAGTCTCTCCTGCAGGCATCGGCGCACTGCTTGGCGCAGTCGATTCGACAGGACGTCCGCTGTTTGTCAACGCAGCTGCAGACGGTGCGGTTCCTCGTCTTCTCGGCGCTCAGGTCGTTGAAGGTAAGGGAATTTACAAGGCAGGCGCAGCAGGCGTCGGCACAGCACCAGGCACGCCGGCAATGGTCGGTGTAGCAGGCGACTGGACACAGGCTATGTATGGAACTGTTGAAGGCGTACAGATCAGTATCGCAGATCAGGCAACCCTCACGATCAACAGCACGCAGGTCAATCTCTGGGAACACAACATGTTCGCAGTCCGTGCTGAAATCGAGATCGGATTCAGAGCTGATACAAATTGCTTCAACCTCCTGTCCGGTGCTACACCTACAGCATGATCAGGTTGATCAATGTGATCACCGGCTCACCGATGTGGGTGCATGAATCGCGTCTTGACGAGTACTTAAAGGCGGGCCACAAGCTCGCCTTTCCTCCTGTCAAGCCGGAGCCTGAAGAGCCGGTGAAACGGCCACCAGCCAAGCGGAAGAGAACTACGAAAAAGGGGTAATCTATGGCATACGCAACCTATTCAGACGTTCAGAAAAGGATGCTGAGGCAGATGTCTGATGCCGAGACGACTGTGTGCAACGCGCTTCTTGACGATGCAGCAGTACTGATCGACAGCACATCGACCAAAGCCACCGACGTTGTGAAGCTGGCGGTCTCATGCCGGATGGTGATCAGGGCGCTGGGCGACGGCACAGACAGCGGAGTGCCTACAGGCGCAACACAGGGATCTGTAAGCGCGCTCGGATACTCGCAGTCATGGACGATCGGTTCCGGGTCTGTCGGCCAGCTCTATCTGGACAAAACTGACAGAAAGCTTCTCGGGCTCAGCAACGCTATAGGTTCGCGGAGCCCGATTGAGAGCTTCCCGGAGGAGTCATGATCCACGGAATGACGATCAACCTGCTGACGAAGAGACAGATCAGCACAGACGCCTTCAATCAGCCCGTGTACGCGTATCGGATCGAAGAGGTGGACGATGTACTTGTCGCACAGCCGACGGCGCAGGAACGCGCGGACGAGCTTAATCTGAGTGGCCGGATGATCGAGTTCACGCTCGGGATCCCAAAAGGCGATACGCACGACTGGGAGGACCAGATCGTTGAGTTCTTCGGGCACAAATTCAAGACCTTCGGAATTCCGGAGCAGGGCATCGAAGCCAACATACCGCTCCGGTGGCACAAGAAAGTGAAGTGCGAACGGTATGAGTAAGCGTGGTTTTGAACTCAACAGAGAGGGGGTCCGCGAGCTGCTCCAGTCCGCTGAGATGGCGGGAGTGATCCGTGAGTTCTCTGATCAGGTCCTCGCCAACGCAGGAGGGCAGTCCGCAGGCTACGGCATGAACGTGCAGACAGGACACAGAGCCGTCGGCAGGGTCTACTGCCGAGACAAATCCGGCTTCAAGGACAATACCGAGAACAATACGCTGCTTAAGGCGCTGAGGTGCAAGGAATGATTGAGAAGATCGTACTTGATTATCTGGCAGAACATCTGTCTGTACCCGTATACATGCAGGAGCCTGTGAATAGGAGACCTGATGAAGCGAACAGCTTCGTGGTCATCGAGAAAACAGGATCCGGCAAAGAAGACAGGATCTGCAGCGCAGTGATTGCGGTCCAGTCATACGCGCCGACGCTCTACGCAGCGGCGAGCCTGAACGAGGAAGTCAAGGAGCAGATGGAACACATCGTCGAGCTCGACAGCGTGTCGGACTCACAGCTGAACAGCGACTACGCTTTTACCAAAGTATCAACGAAACAGCCTCGATATCAGGCTGTTTTTGATATCACACATTATCAGGAGGATGAATAATGCCTAATACAGCAGAAGTTACCGCCGGCAAGCCTAAGGTCGGCGGTCATGTCTACAGAGCGCCGATCGGCACAGCACTCCCTACAGATGCAATTACAGCACTCAATGTTGCATTCATCGACATGGGATACATTTCCGAGGACGGCGTCACAAATTCCAATACACCGGAAGCCGAAACAATCAATGACTGGGGTGGCACTCCGGTTCTGAGGATCCAGACGAGTAAGGACGACACATTCAAGCTCAAATTCATCAGCGCCGAGAATGCTGAAGTTCAGAAGATGGTCTATGGTGATTCCAACGTTACCGGAACCATCTCCGGGACGAACGGCATGACAGTCACAGCGAACGCGCAGGAACTCAACGACTATGCGTATGTCATCGAGATGCTCGCACGCGGCAACGTAGCACACAGAGTCGTGATCCCGTCGGCAAAACCGACAGAGATCGGCGACATCGTCTACAAGTCCAATGAAGTGGTCGGATATGATGTTACCCTTGGCTGCACCGCCGATGCATCCGGTAACACGCATTACGAGTACTGGAAAGCGAACAGCTGATGATCAAGGGCACGACTGAGAGTGGTTTCAACTTCGAACTGGATGAGACCAGAGTCAATGACATGCGCGTCATCGACGCTATGGTCGAGGCTGAAGAAGGCAACCTCGGCGGCGTATCGAAGCTGATCAGCCTGCTTTTCGACAAGCAGCAGAAGACAGATTTGTATGCCTTCTGTGCTGACGAGAAGGGTCAGGTCAGTATCGATCGCTGCATGAAGGTGGTCTTCGAGGTACTGCGTTTCGACGGTGAAACAAAAAACTCGTCGCCCTTGCCGGAGTGATCGGGAAATACGAAGATGAGATGATCTGCGATCTGGCAGAGACTTATCATGTATTCAACTATCGGGAGCTGCCGGTCAAGTTACTGGCGGCTCTCGTTTCCGGTTTAAGGGCAAATTCCAGAGTAAAGATGAAAATGACCGGGGCAAAGATCCCGGACGACATAACGCTTCTCGCGGCCATCTATGACAGGTTAACAGAACTGGCATGGATGCAGACCGCTGATGGGCATAAGAATATCAACCGACCTGTGCGTCTGTATGATCGCCTCACCAAGGAAGATGAAGAGCCAGAGATCATGGCTTTCGACTCCGGCAGCGAGTTCGATCGGGCATACGCTGCAGCGATCGGCGGGAGGTAAACTATGGCGACACTTGGAAAAGCTTATGTTCAGATCGTGCCGTCAGCTGATGGCATCTCCGGATCTATTACCAACCTGCTTGGCGGCGAGGCTGCCAATGCGGGAACTGAATCAGGCAAGTCGTTCGCGTCGAATCTGGTATCAGTAGCCAAGGGCGCGATCGCAGCTGCAGGCATCGGTAAACTGCTCAGCGCCTCACTCAATGCAGGCGGGAATCTGCAGCAGAGTTTCGGCGGCATCGAGACGCTTTACGGCGACGCAGCGGATGCGGCGAAGAAGTACGCGAAGGAAGCGGCTTCCGCAGGCATTTCCGCCAACACATACGCAGAGCAGGCTGTCAGCTTCGGTGCTTCACTGAAGCAGGCGTTCGGTGGCGATACAGCCGCAGCGGCTGAGGCGGCAAACAATGCCATCATGGCGATGGCGGACAACTCCGCGAAATTCGGCACCGACATCACGTCTGTCCAGGCTGCATATCAGGGCTTCGCGAAGCAAAACTACACAATGCTCGACAATCTGAAGCTCGGCTACGGCGGCACCAGGGGCGAGATGGAAAGGCTTCTGGCAGACGCTCAGGAGCTGACGGGCGTCGAGTACAATATCGACAATCTGGGCGATGTTTACGCGGCTATTGGTGCGATACAGGAGAATCTGGGCGTTGCAAACGTAGCGGCTCAGGAAGCGCAGACTACATTCACGGGGTCGTTCGGAGCCATGCAGGCGTCTGCTGAGAATTTCCTCGCATCGCTCTCGCTTGGTGACGGCATCCAGGAATCGATGGGCGCGCTGATCGAGTCTACCAGCACGTTTGTGTTCGGCAATCTGATCCCGATGGTGGGAAATATCATCACAGCACTGCCGCAGGCACTGGTAACGGCGATCACTACGGGCGTGCCTCTGGTACTCCAGTCGCTGTCGAATCTGACCACACAGGCAGTGACAGCGATCTCTTCGGTCGATTGGATCGGGCTCGGCAATACAGTGCTTACTACACTGAATGACGGCATTCTGGGGAAGATCCCGGAAGTGCTGAACAGTATCTCATCCATGATCACGGGCATGTCCGGAGATCTGCAGGCATCCATGCCGGAGTTTCTTGAGAAGGGCGGCGAGTTTATCAGAAACATGATCACCGGCATTCTTGACAAGGTGCCGGATATTCTGGATGGCCTGATGTCAGTGGTTACAGCTCTGATCGGATTGCTTATGGATAACCTTCCGGAGTTCCTGTCTAAAGGTTGGGAGATCACTCTCGAACTCATGCGAGGCATCTGGGAGAAGCTGCCAGACATCGTTGGGAAGGTGGTCGAACTGGTGACCGAGCTGATCACTACCATTGCTGACAAGCTGCCGGAGTTCCTGCAGAAGGGCGTCGAGCTGGTCGGCGAGATCATCAACGGTATCATCGAGGCTGTGCCGGATGTGCTTAAGACAATGGCAGACATGGCAAAGCAGGCGATAGACGCTGTGCTTGAGGTCGACTGGCTGGATCTTGGCGTCCAGATCATCAACGGAGTCGTTGAGGGTATCAAATCTTTAGGGAATATCATCGCGAGCACTCTGCAGGAACTCGCTAAGGGTGCATGGGAAGGTCTGAAGGATTTTTTCGGGATCGCGTCGCCTTCGAAGCTGATGCGCGACACGATCGGCCGGTATATCCCGGAAGGCATCGCGGTCGGTATCACGGCGAACGAGGACGCAGTAACGGACGCGATGGGTGAGATGTCCCGGCTGACCGCCGGATCATTCGACATGAGCTTCAACAGTGCGCCTGATTACAGCGGCAGCGAAGCGGGCAGCATGATCGAGGAGCTGAGATCCCTGAAAGATGCGATGCTCGGCATGCAGGTGGTACTTGATACCGGGTCTGTGGTCGGCGGCATCGCTGATGACATGGATCTGACGCTCGGCACACGCACTGTCAGAGCGCGGAAGGGGCTGTAGTATGTCTAGTGACTTTGCAAGAAAAGTGGCTTCTGTAAACTTCGGAGGCAAAAATACATGGGATGATTGGCAGATGGTCCCTGTGGACCGCCCGATCATCGCTCCGCCGGCAATCAAGAAAAACATCATCGACATACCCGCAGCCAACGGACAGGTGGACCTGCTGAACGCGCTGGTCGGATATCCCGTATATAAGAACCGTACCGGGGCGCTGAAGTTTACGATGGTGAATAAGAGCAGCATGACAGTCCAGAACCGTGTGAACGAGATCGCGCGGCACCTGCACGGCATCTACATGCAGATGATCCTCGACGAAGAGCCGGCATACTACTTCAACGGATACTACGAAGTCACAGGCGTGACGTTCAGGGAATCTGGGCAGAATGCTGACATCACAATCAAATATGATGTTGAGCCGTATAAATATGCTGTATCACAGACCGATGACGAATGGTTGTGGGACACCTTCAATCTGGAGACTGGCGTGATTCCACATGGAACTATAGTCAATGCTACGGTCCGCGGCATCGCAGACGGCGGCATCACGCTAACCGACATTGGAGCATGGGTCGGCTCTAAGACAGTAACACCGCAGGTGGTCATATCTGGAGCGGCTACTCCGATCACTTTTAGGGTGTACAACTCGCAGACGGGACAGTGGACGGAGAGCGTGTACACTAACGGCACGGATCAGAGCACTAGTGGTACGCTTAGGTTCGACCGCTTCTCCGAGCGGTTACAGATCACAGGCTACGGGACGTATTCAATCATCTTCCGTGCAGGGGTGCTCTGATGTATCGGATGACTATCGGTACATCGACCTTCTATGACGACACGCAGGCTGACGACATCAGCCTGCAGATCGTCGATTATAAGTTGGTGATTGAAGATAACAAGGCGGGGTCGCTGAATCTGGTGGTACCGCCTTCCAATGTGAACTATGCGCAGTTCCTTCCGGCATCCATCGCCGCACGTCCAGTAGTGAAGGTATACGCCAATAGCAAGGTCGTCTGGATCGGTCGCGCAGTATCGGTGAAGTTGGATTTCTGGAACCGTGCGCAGGTATTCTGCGAGGGTGCTATGGCATGGCTCGCAGATGCCCTTTATGAGGGTCTGGATCGGCAGGAAGTGTATTCAGGCTATGACGTAGCCGGAACGAAAGTGCGCGGCATACTGAGCGGATACAGAGCACATATCGGCGCACCATATACCATCGGATATGGTTCGCTTACTGTAAATATCCCAGATGAAGCGGATTGGTCACCGCAGACACAGGGATTCGATTATGGATGGGCTCCGGCACAGCCGAAGGACACATCGAAAACATGTCTACAGCGTCTTCAAGACATCCAGAAGACGTACGGCGGACACTTTAGCATCGAGATGGGAACCACAGAGCCGGAACTGTACTGGTATGCCGATCTGTGGGGATGGAACCAGAGCGGCACATATCGGCAGACCGCTAACTTCGGTGAGAATCTGCTCGACTATGTTCGTTCATACGACACGGAAGGCGTATACACCGTGCTGAGACCATACGGGGCGGTGAAAGACAACACGCCGAAGGAAGAACAGACAGCCACACCGCTGATCAACAGCGTTAGCCAGTTGGCTGACCATAAGCGGTTCAATACAGATGGTCAAGAGGTGACCACCACTAACCAGTATCTGTATGTATCTAATCCGTTTGAGGTGGTAAAGGGTCGGAAGTATTTTTATTCCGGCTTCATGTATGGCAATTCCTGCCTGTATATCATCGAGCATAACCAGACAGGAAATGTCTATGTGGTCAAGTCGAACTACGGCGGCGAGACCTACTCGACGACACAGACCAAGCAGTACCAGAAAGTGGAAATCCCTATACCTGATCCTGTATCGGGATGGGGCTCATCTGACAGATACTCGATCAGAGTAGGTTTTTATAGAAATACACAGTATGAGACTGAGAATGGTGTGAGCTTCCTCGACTATTCGAATCTGTACTACACAGACGAGTATGAGACGAATCCCGACGAACATAGGCTGACGCTGATTGATGACGGAGCACCAAGCGAATGTATCGAGATCGGCAACCTAGTCAGCCAGTATGGATGGATCGAGCGCAGGGTGGACTTCTCCACGATCAATCATCATGTAGGGCTTCATGATGCGGTATGGGGATTGATCAACACCATCCGAGCCAATCCGCTGAATCTGGAATCACTGACGGTTAATTTCGTGGACATGGCATATCTCACGCAGTCAGACGGCACAGGTACCACCGAGCCATTGAAGCTGTATGACGGGGTTAGAGTGGTATCAGAGCCGCACGGTGTGGATGTGGTGATGTACGTGACCAAGATCGAATTGTCGATCAATCCGGCGAACAGCAAGATCACACTCGGAATCAGCAAAGATAAAGGCATCAGCGCCTTGGTTGGAGGATAATATGGCAATAGAAACAAATCTGGAAAAGATCATGAAATCAGCGTATGGCAAAGATGTCAGACAGGCGATACATGATGCTATTTATGAATGTTATGAAGATGGTCACGCAGGTAGCACAGACCTCGTGGCAAGGTCTACCATCAGCGAACTGGCGAGTAATCTGAATACGGAGTACGGGAGCGTGGTGCTGTATGCAAACACAACAGGTGTCAAGAACACCAATGCAGAGATCACGCTCGCGGATGAATACACGAACTATGACTACCTCGACATTTACACTAGTACAACTGGGAATGATGAGGTTCACACGGTGTCGACAGCGGTCAATAAAACAGCAATCCGTATGACGAATCTGATTGATACAAGCAGTTCCTATACACCAGTCACTACGCTACTGATTGATGAGATGTCGCTGACTTTTTCTGCAAACAAGATCTTGATTAGCGATCATGTACAGTGGAGGTGGATAGGTGCTACTTCAGTGGCGGCAACACGTACGACCATCAGTGAATCTGAGGCAGGATCGTCACCGTCAACAATCGTGAAAGTGGTCGGGCGCAAGATCAGCGCAAATGGCGAGGTCGCTGATATCAGAGTAGGGTATGACGGCACCACATACGCAAGTGCAGGTGAAGCAGTGAGAAGCCAGATCGAGGCACTGGTACAGCGCATTGAAGCGCTCGAGGGCGGTAATGAATAGAGGGACATTCCCGTCGTTTACGCGCCGACAAATCTGGTGATTTCACTCGGAGGTTAATCATGAAAAATTTAAAACCTATTACACGGCAGGAAACACTGCTTGCGAAAGTCGCAGGACAGGACGTGCCTGACCTTGAACCTATTACGAGAGAGGAGTTCTTTCTTGCCAAAGCCGCAGGAAAGGACGTGCCGACGATTGAACCAATCACACGTGAGGAGTACTTCCTTGCCGATGTAATCGAAGCGATTGAAAGCGGCGGCGGAGGCTCAGACCTTGGCACGAAGACCATCAGCGCAAACGGCGTGTACAAAGCGTCTGATGACAGTCTGGATGGGTACAGCAAGGTCACAGTCAATGTGCCTGCATCAGCAGTGGACAGCGGCACGAAGAACATCAGTTCAAACGGATCGCATGATGTGACTGGCTATGCATCTGCATCAGTATCAGTGCCGAACTCCTACAGCGCAGGAGACGAGGGCAAAGTCGTATCCAATGGTGCATTGGTGGCACAGTCTTCCGACACCGTCACGGAGAACGATACCTATGACACCACGACGATAAGTTCGCTGACGGTTAATGTCAGCGGTGGGGGTGGAATCACGGCAGATGAGATCGCTATGGAATCCGCACCGACAGGGGCTGTCACGCTTACTGCTACAGAAATAAAGGCATTTGCTTTTTACGGCAAGCCGATAACCTCAATCTATGCGCCGAATATTGTTAAGATGGATGGCAGGGCTTTTGAAAAGACAAATATTGTGAACTTGAACGATCCTTTTCCGGCAATGGCGCCATCCACAAGTACACTGCTGAATACAGCGGCAGGATACATATTTGGTAATATGCCGTCACTGAAACGAGTGTATATGACGAATACGGGCACATGGTGCGCACGTTTGGATACGTTTGTCGGATGTTCCGAGTTAGTTGTACTGAGGCTTCCGAATCAAGACAGCAACAACACTGAACAGAGAGTCACATCAAATTGCAGAAAACTGAAGGTTGTTGACTATGGAAAGTCCCGAATCTGGAGCAATTCATTCAACGGCTGTTATCTTTTTGACACGCTTATACTGCGCAACTCATCAGTGCAGGCACTTGGAAATACCAGCGCATTTTCAAACACGCCGTTCCGTGGCTACAACGGTCTGTCCGGCACAGTTTACGTACCAAGCGCATTGATCGAATCGTACAAAACAGAAACCAATTGGAGCACGATGTTCAGTGAAGGACATTGCAATTTTGCCGCTCTTGAAGGCAGTCCGTATGAACAGATTGATTGGGATGATTCCGCATTATGGCAGTGAGGTGAAAAATGATTAAAACAGAAGCATTAACCATCGGAACGAAGGCGTTCATCCGCACATACTCGGATGCAGGAAGATATGTGGTGCGTGAAGGTGTCGAGTATTCAGAAGCTATTGACCCTGCGGAGTTTGGCAGGACATACACCGAAGGCGAACCAATCGAGGGCGGTGTGACAGCAGATGAGGTGCTCGACATCCTCACAGGAGAAGCCGAATGATTACCAAAGCAAAAGCGAGAGCGCTCAGACACCTCATCGAGAAGGCGGCAAAGAGCCTGTCTGACGAGGATGCACTGAACGGTGCAGAGTTATTCCCTCGGTGGTCAGATAGTGCCGTATACAGCACGGGAGACCGTGTATGCTATGAATCAACGCTGTACAAGTGTCTGCAGGATCACACCGCACAGTCTACATGGACACCTGCCGACAGTCCTTCGCTGTGGGTGCGTGTAGACGATCCTTCGATCGAGTATCCAGACTGGGTACAGCCGACAGGAAGCACGGACGCATACAGGATCGGCGCAAAGGTCAGCCATCTGGAGCGGCACTGGATCAGCACCATCGACTACAATACATATGAGCCGTCGGTCTACGGATGGGATGAAGTCTGATGCTCTTTGGCATAGATATATCCGAGCACAACGGAGACATAGACCTGTCACAGTATGACCATGATTTCGTGATAATCCGAGCAGGTTTCGATATCAGCACAGACCGATGGTTTGAAGCCAACTGCATGAAGTGTGAGAAGAATGGCATACCGTATGGCGTATATTGGTATTCATATGCATTAAACCAGAAAAGTGCAGAAGAAGAAGCGGAGGCATGCCTGAAGACCATCAGCGGACACGATATCCGCTGTGGTGTTTGGTTCGACATGGAAGACGCTGACGGCTATAAAAAGAAGCACGGATGGCAGATGGATCGAAGCAATGTCAGTGCGATCTGCAACGCTTTCTGTGAGAAGATCAGAGATGCCGGATATTATGCAGGCATTTACGCATCACACAGTTGGCTGTATGGAGCATGGCGGCTTATAGACTGCCCTGCTTTTGATAAATGGATCGCACACTACGGCGCATCCAATGACGGACAGCGGCACGGCGACTATTCAGATATAGGAAGTATGCATCAGTACACATCGAATCCAATCGACAAGGACGTGATGTATGGTGATATCAGCAGGTACACGGAGGAACCTATGAAGACATTCAAAGAGTTTTTCGAAAAATACAACGGCAAGGCAATCGACGACGACGGCGCGTATGGTGTGCAGTGCGTCGACGGCTTCCGAGTTTTCTGCCGCGAGTTCGGCGTACCGGTAAAACCAACGCCCAACAACTGGGCGGACGGCTACTGGTACAGCCGGGACGCGCTCGGGTATGGTCAGTACTTCGACTATGTGACCAATCCGAAGGACTTCCGGGACGGCGATGTCGTCATCTGGGCGAAAGGATCCAAAAGTCACCCGTCCAGCCACATCGCTTTTTATGTGTCTCCGGGTAAAGAGTTCGGACAGAATCAGGGCGGCAATCGCGGCTTCCTGCTGAAGAGTACAGACTTCTCCGACGCGCTCGGAGCGCTGAGGCTTAAGGCTTGGAATGAGCCGTATACGGGCTGGAAGAAGCAGAACGGGCGCTGGTACTACCTGCACCGGGATGAGCGTCTGACAGGCTGGCAGAAGCTCAAATGGTCAGGCGGTTACGACTGGTTTTTCTTCCGCGAAAACGGCGTGATGGTCACGGGTCTCCAGTGGCTCGAATGGAAGGGCGTGTCGCAATGGTACTATTTCAGCCCTCGCACCGGAGCCATGCAGACGGGTGACATTATGCTGACGCTGAATTTTGGGAAGAGCGGAAAGCTGACAGGGGAGGCTAAAGTATGAAGATCAAAGATTCGACGTATGACACGCTCAAGTGGGTGGCGATTTACTTTATCCCGGGACTGACGACCTTCGTCGGTGTCGTGGGTATCGCTCTCAATTGGGAGTACACAGCCATCGCAACGACCATCATCGGCGCTCTCGGTTCCTTTATCGCGACATGCATTGGCATGAGCGTGAAGGAATACGAGAAAGCCAAGAAGGAACAGTATGAGGGCGGTGACCAGCCGTGAACTACTGGTCATTACTGTCGCCGGTGTACTCCGGTCTCGTGTCGCTGCTTGTGGGATTCCTGATCGGCAAGATCCAGAAGCTTAAGGATGCCAGCAAGGCGGAACGGCAGGCACTCGGTGCGCTGCTTAGAAACGACATGTACAACATCTACCGAAAGTACAGAGACGCGGACGAAGTCCCGGTCGAGGTACAGGAGGAGATGCACTCGCTTGGTGAGGCGTACCACAACCTGGGATTCAATGCCACAGGCACCAAGATCCACAACGAGATCATGGCCAAGCCTACGAAAGTCTAATTAAGATAAAGCCGGGGATCTCTCCCCGGCTTTTTTTAGTGCTCGTGATACCCGTTTGATACCCAAAAGGTGAAAAACCATGATTTTCGATGTATGTCTATGAAGGAAAAAGCGTTATTTTGCGCGCCTATTTATCTTTATATATGTTTATAAAAGTACATGCTCTGGTATTCAAATCGTTGCAAAATATAGCAAAAACGGCATCGTGATACACATTTGATACCGTTTTTTCTTATTTCATCCATTTTTCGATGCTTGATACCAGTTCATCGTCGCTTTTTTCGAGCAAGTGAGTGTATGTCCGGAGCGTCTGGTTCACGTTGCTGTGACCAAGGTACTTGGATACGGCGACGATGTTGCATCCGTTTCCGATCGCGTTGGTGGCGAAGCTGTGGCGCAGGTCGTGTATCCGGATATCCGGAACGCCGCTCTTCCGGATGTACTCTTTGAATGCGTACTGCATCGTCGTGGGCGGGATCGGGAATACCGGCTCATCGTCTGCCCTGATATCGAGCAGCGGTCTCAGCTCCTCGAGCAGGGGCTCCGGCAGTTTCAGGATCCTGTTCGAGGACTCGGTCTTCAGATTGCGCTGGATGTGGACGGTTCCTGCATCCAGATCGAAGTCGCTCCGGATCAGCCCTGTGGCTTCCCTGTGCCGGCATCCGGTGAAGTAGTAGAAGGTGAACACCAGTCTGAAGATCGGCTTGTCGACGGCTTCGATGAACTGATGAAACTCATCAATGGTCCATGTCGTATAGTCCAGGCGCTCTTCCTTAAAGCGTTTGAGAGGAAGGGACGGATTCGGATAATCGTAGTGATCCGCACCAAACTTGAAGGCGGACCGGATCACGCTGATGCAGATGTTCTTCGTGGTGGCTTTGATATCCTTGCGTGCGGAGAACTCGATATACCAGTCGGTCAGAAACGCCTTTGTAAGCCTGTTTAAGGGCAGGCTGTACCCGGCAAAGTATTTCTCCAAGGCTTTCGTCTGATTGCGCTGTGTGCGCTCTTTGGGGCTGTTATAGGCGTAATACTTCTCGAGCAGCTGTGCGAAGGTGATCTGCAGGGAGGTGCTGTCGCCTTTTGCCTTCTGCTGGGCTTCCCATTTGGATGCATCGCGCTTGGTGGCAAACCCGCGCTTCAGGATCTGCTTGCGCTTGTTGGTCAGGGGATCCTTGGCGCTGTATTTCACGTACCAGCTGCCGCGCGCTGTGTCTTTGTATACGGGCATGTCAGTCACCACCCGTCACTTCTCTTACGAGTTTCTGAGGATCAACACCGAGAAACAAGCAATACTCGATCATGGTCTCTGCCGTTATTGTTCTGTCACCATTCTCCCAATACGAGACAGCCGTCTTCGTCACACCGAAGTGATCGGCGACATCCTGCTGATTAAGTCCTCTTTGCTCACGCGCTTTTCTTAACCAATTGCCAATATCCGAATTATAGTTTTTCATATTGTTACCTCTTTGTTAATCAAATAATATACCTCTTTTGTATAATTTACAAAAAATCTGTTGACAGTTACCGTATTGATAACTTAAGATTGTCTCAGTTACCACAGTGGTAATCAGAAAGGAGCCAGATGGAGAACATAAAGTTTAATGTGAAAATGCTGTGCGGATATATGAAGTGCAGTATTGAAAAACTGGCGGAACTGGCAGGTATCAAGCCTCAGCATTTGCTGGACGTATCCGCCAAACGAGTTCGGATGACCGCAGATGATATCGTCAAATTATCAGAAGCTACGGGAATCCCGGCAGAAAAAATTGAGTACTAATTTTTTTAAAGTCGAGTTACCAGAACGGTAACCAGAAAGGAGAAAAGTGGGAGCATTTCACATCGAAGGTCGTTGGTATCTTGTTCCAGATGAGATTTCATGGAACCTGTGCAAACTGAAGAAGACTCCGAGAACAGACAACGACTGGACAA
>Ga0310694_10002396_pt1 | contig 19312 bp, 16 predicted proteins | sample 174DNAGHGhighgp2_FD_203884 | JGI IMG/M metagenome (GOLD analysis project Ga0310694, IMG submission 203884) | Sheep rumen microbial communities from Palmerston North, Manawatu-Wanganui, New Zealand - 1742 DNA GHGhigh gp2 (v2) (version 2) | ecosystem: Host-associated > Mammals > Digestive system... | reverse complement strand
GGGCACCCCGATGCTGTCGGCAATCGCTTGCGCCATCTCGATGCCGAATCCCCAGTATTCGCCGGTTTCGGGTTCGCGGAAGGTCAGCGGCCGGTAGTCGCCGGTGGTGCCGACGAGCAGCTTGCCCCGTTGCTGGATCCGCTTGACGGTCGGGCGAGAGACCGAGTACTCCTCGGTGGTGCAGGATGTCAGGACGACCGCCCCACCAAAGAGGAGCGGTGTGGCGGCGGAGATGAGGACTGTGGCAAACGCCAGCAGCCAGGTTCTGAATTTTTTCGTAACGAACTTTTTCGTAATAATCACGATGCAAAAATATGAATAATATTGAAAATTAATGGGTTCGTGAGCGGTGTGATAGGAGAAGGGCTGTCCGTATCTGCAGGAAATAGTACATTGTCGGAAGTATGGCGAGAAAAAACAGATTCGATGCAAAAGAATAGTCTGTAACGGACGGATTTTGCAAGGGTAGTACGTCCAAAATCAAGAGAAAAGGAAGATCGTACAGTACAGGTATCAAACTTAATATTTTAAGAACGGAACCTATTGTGGCAACTGCCAAAAGGTTGATAAAAAAGAACCCCAATACGCAGAAATAGATATGATTTTTTTTCTTGGAATTGTGGAGGATTAAGGCAGGAACGATGCCAAGTACGGCCGCTAAAGCAATGGAAAAAAAGAAGCCGATGCCAAATATCGCTCTATTAAAATAATCTTGGAAGTATTTGGTGCCAGCGAAAACAAAAGTGATGATAATGCCTACCACCCATACTGTCATATACATCGCAAAATAGGACCAAAAGAACTTATTTCCTTTCATAACAGAAGTCGTTTTGAAGAGGCAAAGATAGGAAATAATTTCAGATAATTAACCAAAACGGGATAAAACAATATGATTTTGGTGATTTATCCGAAACGATAACCAACCAAAACATCGCAAGAAGCAATGGATTTGGTTGATTATCGTTCGTCATATTCTGATTGTTATCCGGAACCTTTTTTTCAGCAGTTCAATCACCTCCTTCCAACGAAGTGTCGTTCCTGAAGGTGACCGGCACCGAGATGAAATAGCGGACGGGCTGGCCTTGGTTCGTGGCGGGCTTCCAAAGGGGCATCTGCTGGAGGACTCGGACCACTTCTTCGTCGCAGGATGGAAAGAGCGGTACCTTGATCGTGACTTGTCCGACACGCCCGTCCTTTTCCACAACGAACTCCGCCAGCACCGTGCCGGAAATGTCTTTGTCGCGGGCATCCTGGGGGTATTGGATTGTTCGTGAGAGATAGGCGTGCAGGGAGTCTGGGCCGCCGGGGAACTCGGCCATTGTCTCGCTGTAATAGCAAATGAGCGGATCCTCGTCATTATCTTCAACGAGCAGATCCCGAGTTTCGGACGGCGTATAGTTTCCCGAAGCGGACTTCACGACCGATGGTGACGGATGGAGACGCGCCTCACGCCACTTCTCCAACATCTTCTGCTCCTCTTCTGAGAAAGTGCTGTTGCCGTAACGGTCGATGAAACCGTGCAGGGCGTCTTCCCACCTGTCTTCGCTTTCTTTTTTCTTATAGAGTACCCTGAACCAGCCGTTCACGCCAGACGGTCCAATCCGGTCATAACGGGCTTCCACCACCTTTTCGCCACGCTCGTCAATCAACAGAAACCCATTGACGGTCTCAACCCTGGCATAGCCATCCCAATCGAGAAAAGCATCCTCATACTGGCACGGCACAATCAATTCGAAATCGTGGTTGACGAAGCCCCACTTTCCGTTGCGCTTCACGGGAATCATGGAAATAAGACCGTAGTATTCACCGACCTCATCGTATTTCATGTCGTCGTAGGAATCCAGCAGTTGTCCGTTTGCATCGTAGATGTCCATCTGTAGGCGAGAATAGTCGTCCTGATAGCTGATGGCGGCGATGCTTTTGCCGGAAATGCTCTCCATCCAAATGCTCAACTTCGATGCCAGGATTTTCCCTTGGAGGTTGACCAATGCCAGGCCATTGTCATTGTCGAGCATTGGTTGAAGCCTCACAGCGAACAGGTTCATGTTGGAGATAGTGTATATTTTCCCGTCGTAGGCGAACGGCAAGACACTGTTTCCCAGGGAATCCACCACACCCCACTTGTCACCTCGCCTGCACGGGAATCGGCCCTGGGTGATTCTCGATGAGAGTTCCAAACCATCGAAAACACAAGGGAGAAGCGGCTTGCCTTGGGCATTCAGCACACCCGATTTTTCGTCCCGTACGATTTCGACGAAAGGTGTCCCATAGTAGCAATACATCATCTGGCCGCCAAACGGCACAACGGTGTCACCGTTTCGATTCACCGCTCCAGAAATGCGGTTGTCCCAATCACTCACGATGAATAGGTTCGGGTTGGCAATCTGGATGCTTTTGTATCGGCAGGGCAGGATTTCGTGGCCAGTGGAGTCGAACACGCCGTCACGGTCGTTCTGGTCTCTCGCCACTATGAGGCCATACTCGAAGAAATCGTCGCTTTCCATTTCATTCCAATTTTCAGCTTGGAACTTGGGAGGAATGACCCATTCCAGCTGCCGGTTCATGAAGCCTGCCGAATGACTGTTTTCCGCCACCATAATCAAATCGGAATGGTCTTGGAAACGGATGCAGGAGTATTCGCACGGCAATATGGTTTGCCCCTTGTCGTTGATAATCCCGTATTTGGACGAATAGGTGCCGAATGGTGTTTTGGTCACTTTCTCTACCACCATCCATCCGTGACGGTCGAAGTTCTCGAAGTGGTCGTATTTCCGTAAGGAATCTCCGAGTTGTTGCAATCGAATACGACTCTCCTCGGGCGGCAGGGGTGCGGTCGGTTTCATCTGTCCCCATGCGAGGAGCGGGAGCAGCAGGATGGCGGTGATGAGGGCGCGGTTCATAATAGGTGGTTTTAACGCTGCAAAGATACACATCATTTAATTATCCCATTGAATCTTGTAAATATCCCGTCTGCGTATTTCCGCGAGTTCTGCGGGCATGTTATTCTCCCGCGGACTCCGCAGATTAACGCTGATTATTATATCGTTGTTTCAGCCTTTCGATCACCTCCCAGTCGGCGGGCAGCCACTGCACGCTGTCGAGCTCGTCGGGGCTGAGCCAGCGGGCGGCCTCGTGTTCGAGGAGGGTGAGCGAGCCGCTCTCCACGGTGCAGAGGAAGCAGTGCATGGTAAGGTGGAACTTGGGGTAGTCCCACTCAATAGTGTGCAAGAGCTCCCCGACGGTGATGCGGGTGTCCAGCTCCTCCCGGATTTCGCGGCGGACGGCCTCCTCGGGCGTCTCCCCGGGTTCAATCTTGCCGCCGGGAAACTCCCACCAGTCCTTCCAGTCGCCGGCCCCGCGCTGGGTGGCGAAGATGCGGTTTTGGGAGTCGTGGATGATGGCGGCGGAAACGGTGATGTGTTTCATAGCTTACTCGTTCTTGTTCAGTATGACCAGCGCGCCGATGACGCCCGGCACCCATCCGGCGCAGGTGAGGATGAAGACGATGAGCACGGACCCGCATCCGCGGTCGATGACGGCCAGCGGCGGGAAAAAGATGGCGAGGAGGACACGGAAAATGGACATAGCGGTTCGGTTTTTTGAATGGGCAAAAGTACAAAATTATGCTGTTTCCTGTTGCGTCCATTTTGCCAGCACCATTCCGGCGAGGATGAACCAACCTCCGCCGAGGGCGGCCAAGAGCGGGAACCACGGGAGCGCCTCGCAGGGCAGCAGTGCCGGTACGATGGCGATGGCCAAAGCGGGCGCGAAGGGCTTGAACCGTCTGAAAAGAAGGAGCATCAGCGGCACGGTCACGAAGGTGCCCACCGCCATCGGGAGACCCCAACGATGATGGAACAGAAGGCCGGTGAGGGTGCCCAAAGTAGCGGCAGCGACGATGAGTTCCCAGATGGTCCACGGCCGTTCGCGGAAGCCGCTGCGGCGGTTGGCGAACTCGATCATGGTGACCACCAGAGGGGGCACCGCGAGAAAGCGCATGGTGGGAATGGGAGCGCAGTAGGTGACGACTAATGGCAGGCACACGGCGACCGTGAGCAGGGCCAACTGTCCTCCTCCGAAGGGGTGGTATTCCGGTCGTTCATCTTGCCGGAGCCAGCCTCTGCCGAGAGTCAGCAGCGTGGAGATCACGAGCACGCACACGGGATAGAGCCACGAGGTGGTGTTTATCAGTACGGGCAGCATGGCCGCCGAAACGGTAGGGTACATATTGCAGCGCACCAGTCGCAGCAGCCCCATCACGAGGACGAAAGCGAAAGCGAAGCGGATCTCGAAGCAGGCGGGAAGCCACAGATTGAGGGCCAGTCCGATGGAGGCCGCAGCCGTCAGGTAGAGGGGGATCTGCCATCCGCGTATGTTCCACACCGCCTTGGGCATCAGCCAGAGTCCGACGCACAGCGCGGCCGCCTCGGGGAAGACGATCTCGCGTAGTTCCGAAGCATCCGCCGCCGCCACCATGAGGGTGAGGAAAAGCGCGACCGCAACATTCCGTTTCAGCGAGGAGGTGAGCATCAGGGGGTTGTACTATTTTTCGTGGGCGGCCTGTTTCAGCGATTCCAGTGCGCGGCAAAGCTGGTCGGGGCAGGAGGTGGGTTTGCCGCCGCAGCGGATGCCGTTGAGCTTCGGGATGACGTCGTCGATTTTCTGTCCGACGACCAGCCGGCAGATGCCTTGGAGGTTTCCGTCGCATCCGCCCATGAAGAAGACCTGCTGGATGACGCCGTTGTCATCAACGGTCACATCGATGAACTGCGAGCAGGTGCCTTGGGTTTTGTAGAGGGTGTGGGGCATAGGGTTAAGGTGAAAAGGGTGGACAAACTTTATACAAATAAGGAATCTAATTTTTCGAAATAGGTGTCAAAGAATGTATAACTCACCATCTTTGATGTGTCAATTTTGATGAAATCTTCTGACAAGGCGTGATGGAACTTCAAATGGAATGCAAGTCGTAAATCATCGCCTGCATCCTCGGTTTGTTTAGCCTCCCGCCCCGTTATGGTACGGATTTTAGTTATTTCATACACATCCCTTATGCCTCTGTCTTTAAAATATGGGATGAAGAAATGCAGGTTATCTAAAGATATCGTGGAAGGGAATCTAGGGCCAGTATAGTATAAATCTGCAATTTTGTTTTCAAATTTCTGAATATTTCCTTTCGCAAGTCCAATTAAGACTCGGTTTGGCACATTGACAATAGTTCCTTTTTGTGGAATAACCTTTGAAATAGTAGTGGCCGATCCCGTCAGAATCAAACTTTTGATGAAATCTTCCAATAATGCTCTATTATCTGCATCTTTAGGCCGTAAGGGAAACGCGCCGATATTGACTTCTTCAATGCTCTTGTAAAATCTGGAAAGTTGAACTTGGTTGGGCGCACCATCGCCGGGAAACAAAATATATCCGCCAATAACCTCTTTCTTAAGTTGATCTGAGGTATAATCGCGATAGTAGATGGCATCACGGAAACGGTGCATCTGATTGATAGCATCTTCAGGAGGTAGATCAACACCCGAACCGTCTTTCTTGTCAATACGGTACTTGGCATCAAAAAGATAGGTCATTTTCATCCCTTTCTCCACATCGTCTTTGGTCAGTTGCAACACTATGTCGGGCTTTTGAGGAACTGTGCGGACTTCCAAATTGCGAATGCCGATTTTCTCATCCTCCTTTTGCGAATGTTTAGGATTATAAACCAGTTCTGCCAATTCAATGCCATCTTTTTTGTATAGGATACGCGATTGTTCGCCTTTACCAAGTTCCCAACTGAACAAACTGTTCAATTCCACACGGTTACGGTGTTCAACGTCATCTCTTTCAATGCCCAACTGTTCTCTCACAATGTGGCTCACTTCAATAAAGCACCATATTTCATATAGCGTAGCAATGTCTTTGGTTTCCATTTTAAACAAACCATCGTTTAAGCTAAACGATTTTCGCAGAATGAAATAGGTGCGGTAAATGGCAGAATAATTGCTGTCACGTTGTAGTACAAGGGATTCCTGTTTCAAACCCTCAAATGTTCCTACGGTACGGAAAAACGGGTTGTTGAGCAATTGTTTCAATTCCTCGTCTGAACGGCGAATCCGAATTTGTTCTGTTTCAGAGATAGGAATGCTTAAGCTAAGCACCCGTTTTGCCAAGTCTGAATATCGCTTTTGTATGACATAGAGAGCATGTTTTAGAAAACGGTTTTCAACCGTGTTGTGAGTATGCTGTTGTTCTTCAACCAAATACAACTTAGACTCTTCAAGGCGGTGCTCTGCTAATTGCTGTTCTTGCAAGGTGGTAAAACGTCGAATTTGGTCGGCTCGTTTATAGGAGGCAACTGTTTTGAGTCTGTGGCGTGGACGTTCAATGATATTTCGAGTAGCTTTCACGAATTTTTCCTGAAGACCATGGAAAATATTCCACCAAATAAGGTCGTAAGATTCTCCATCACCTTCTTTGATGCCGTGGTAGGTGCGTTTCAGATAATCCAACGAAAGCATACGATATTCTTTTTCAATATCTTCCAATATCGGCTTCCAGTCGCGATGATAATCCAGTTTGGCGGAAATCACATCGTATGAGAACACAAAACGTTTCTGTTCACCGTTTTTTGTATAGCGTAAAGGCAGATCTGCACGACCGATGTCATTGCCATAGTTGAGAAAACCTACAAGAACGTGCTGATTCTTTTTCCACGAGAAATGCTCATTAACATCGGAACGCGGACTATCGAAGCAAGCAGTTGAGACATCTTTATCAAACTCCACCCAAATGCTGTAATCGGTCTGTTCAAAGAAGAAAGCTGTTTCATCGGGATTGTTAGGGTTGATGGGGATGGAAGTTCCTTCAACCTCATTTGTTCTTTCCACGCTTTGCACACCATCCGACCATGTATAAGTGGAGGTAAGTTGATGGCTCCCCAAGTTGCGTGCACCTTTCTGCCATTCCTGCCAGAAATGGGCGCACTCGATGGTGAGTCTGAAGTCGTTATGAGTGATACAAAGAAGTTCCATCGTTTATTCGCCCTTTTATTCGCCCTTTTGTTTATGCCCAATAACTCGTATAGCTTGTCTTATCCAATTTATCCAGCATCTCTTTAATCTTGGCAGCGGAAACACTCTTTGTCACGGTCTCGCCTTCTTTGGGCTCAGGTATTTGATTAATAATATTCTGCTCAACCAATGTTTTCAATGCATTCAATGGTTCCTTTGTGCGTTCACTATCGCCTTCGATGCGGGAAAGGATTTTCATGGAGGTCATTTCGTCAAGGGTCTGCCAAAGTTGTGAGTCTTTGTCGAGCAATTGGCGGTTGACGGCATAGAGCAGGAACTCGTTGCGGGTACGGTAGGCAATTTTGAAAGGTGTGCCTTCTAACGCAATATTCACCTTTTCCAAATAGGCGATCACTTTGTCGCACAGATCCTTGTTGTCTGCATACACATCTTTGCCCTCGGCGGCATTGCCAATGATACAGTTGCCGATGTAACCGATTTCAGAACCTTCTTCCTCCAGACCGCCAGAAAGATTCACCTCGTTCATCTCAATGGTCATGGCGCGGTCAAGCACCTTGCGGCTGAAACTGAAAGTGGTTTCGTCCATGTTAACGGTACCGACCACGAAGAGGTTTTGCGGAATGGTGAGCCGCTTGCCGTCTATTGACTTGTAAGCAACACGATCAGCTTCTGTATCAAATAGTTGGTCTATAAGTGTGCCGTATGCTTCTGTATCTTCAAAGGGGATGATGGGGTCGGTGGTAATGCTGCCGTCCGCATTCAGTTTGCGGCTCTCAATCACACTCAGATACTCGGCAAAGTATTGTTCCACCGGAGCCAGATTCATCTCGTCCAAGCAGAGAAAATAAGGCGTATTCTCATCTTTGATAGCCTTGGCCAAAAAACGCAGGAACGGTCCCACCACATATTTCTCGCCATTGATACGGCTCACATAGCCGATAAGTTCGCTACTGTCGTGCCAGTTGGGCTTCACCTGCACCATACAGAAGTTCTTCGGGTGGTTTTTGCCATATTCCTCATCTCCTTCTTGCCAGCAGGCTTTGGCCATTTCGCGCACAATGCGGCTCTTGCCTGTGCCCGAAATTCCGGCTAAAAGCATGAAAGGTTTGGTGCGGAGGGCGGTGAGGTAGGATAGATAATTATCTGTTTCTATTGTTTTGATAATTCTGTATGGATTACTGTAAACTGTTTTCTTTGAAAAGTGTTTTCGGGCGCGAAGGAAAAGAATATAAAAGTTTAAGGCCCCAGGACGCCATCCCGAATTATGCTCTTTGTCTCTTTTAATAAAGTCTGGATCATTTAACAGGTCTTTATAAATCTGTTCGACTTCTTTTGGATCAGTTATTTGGTACATGTTTTGAATGTGAGACCATCGAGAAGGATTATAATCAAATAATTCAATCGTCCCATCACTTCTTTTATCTAACATGGATAGATAAGATGAAACAGCAGAATCTCCTAGATTTCCATAAATATTATTTGTGTTTCTGGAACTTTTGACACAGTTCGACAAAAAAAATTGAAAATCTTCTCTAATCGATGTGTTCGGCTGTTCTGAATCATCAAAATTAGGAATGTCAGAGAGTTGTATTTCTGAAATGGTACCAAGTTCTTTTTTCTTTGTTGGAATCCAGACCAAGTTTTTGTTTCTTCCAACCATACATTTATAAAATTCAGACGTATTGGCTATTATTGATTCCCAGACAGAACGAGTGTTGCCACCATTATTAAAAATCTTATCAATAGAAAAAGGTTTATTTTCCGATACTGAATCTACAATTGTTTGAAGATTATCTTCGGTCAATGATGAAGATGACTCTTCGTTAGTTTCGATTGCCACACGGGCCATTTCGACTCTTTTAGCCGTTTTGTTAACTGAAATCAGTTTTGCTTTGTTTTTTCCAGGTTTGACATAGTCGAATTCCTGATTTTGGGGCAATTCATCGATCAAATCTAAAAGATGTTCAACACTTAGTATCATAATGACATACTATTTTGGTGAATGTATTCTGCTAAACTTTTTGCAATACAATTTGCAAGTAAAAAAGGCACTCCGTTTCCAATAGATTTAAAAGCATCCGTTAAAGTAATATTTGTGGGCAATTCAAATTCTTTAGGCAGAGACTGTATTGCTAGAGCCTCTGAAACAGAGATTCGTCGAGGTTTATATGGGTGGATATGAACTTCATTGTTCCCATAAGCAGCAGTTGGAGAATATCTCCATCTGTGTAATCTTTTGAAACATTTTTTAAGATCATCTCCTTCTTCAATACACTTAAAACGAGCAAGAGCAGCTCTCGGTTGAAAATACATATTTGCATTGGGATGATGTATAACATCGTTCTTTTCCCACCAGTATTGAACCGTTAGTTCGTTAATTATTCCATCAGGAGGGGATGTTAAAATACCATCTTGAAATGGTGATGTTTTAGGCCATGGACATTCTTTAATTCGCTCAATTGAATACTTTTTGTGTTTATTCCATGGAAAATCCAATAGTTCCGTTTTCTTGAAGGGGATATTTAATTGTTTTGCTTTTGACTTCTGGAAACCAATTAAAATAATTCTTTCTCGATCTTGAGGGGCACCATATTCAATTGCATTCACTAGTTTTTCTGTTAAAACATACCCTGCTTTTCTGAATTTTGTTTTAATTAATTCAAAGAATTCTCGGTGTTTAGTGGTTCGATACAGACCTTTTACATTCTCAAATAAAAAGAAATCTGGTTTTGTAGCGCAGATCAGCTCAGTATAGGTACCTGACAATTTCCCGTTTTCACCTTCTTTGCCTTTATTTTTCCCAGCAACTGAAAAATCGGGACAAGGAGGTCCCCCAATAAAACCAGTCAAATGCTGTTCTCGGGATTCTTTTACAAGCATCTTTAGGTTATCAAGATTGCCCTTTTCCAGTAATTTTGTTATATCCTCAACATAATGACCAAATGTTGGTTCTGGGATATTCATTTTATTACGAGCATATTTGTATATGTCATTGAATGCTTGATGAAATTCGTTGACATATACGATATTAAATTCTGGCTCTACTTCAAAGCCAAGATCAAGAAAACCTGCTCCAGAAAAGAAAGAAAATATATTAATGTTCATAATTATTTATCAATTCTTTGGTATGGTAATATCAGGTTGTATAATGGACAATCCTAATCTTGCAGCATGTGATGAAAACTTCTGCAAAATATCCGCAAATAAACGATGTTTTACCATAAAGAGCAGTTTGTAAAATGAAGCATCCTTCATGGTTTCTTCGCTTTCTATGTATATGTTCCGAAAATCAAGACACACAAACTTAACAGCATCATTATAGAACATAGGCCAAATTAAATATTTAGAACCAGCCTTATAAATTTTCTCTGTGTACTCGTTAAGCTTTTCTTTAGACGTAGGGCAATCTATCATAAAGCCTCCAATTAATCTTGATGATATTTTTTTATGTGAAAAATCACACGGAGGGGTCAATTCTACTGCAATTGGAATAGGATTATGCTTCTTTGGGAAACCATCCAATTTTAAAAAGCGATTATCTTTAATTATTTGATAGAAATTTCCTGGCATTACTACACTCTGATCGGTTATTGACAAATCAAGTAATAACTTTGAATTGATCTTGGCAATTTGCTCCAGTTCTTCTTCGAATGTATAATCTGGCTTATTGATTTGCTCAGAAAATATATTTTCAAACCCACTTTGTTGAGAGATAAGATCAGAATAAAGCAACTCATCAAAAGCACGATAGGCATCTTTGTACATTCCGTCATACGCTTGCATATCTTTGATTGGAATGCCAGAATAGTTCTCTGCCATTTGATATAAAAGACACGGGAATTGTTGCGTTTGTTTTGTATAATCTGGCACTAATTGATACATATAATTCAAGGCGTTGTCTGAAGCCACATCCACAGAATGACGCCAATTAAAGAAAAACAGAGCGGCTTTATCTTCCAACAACTTTGCATTTAGATCTTGCCATAGAGAGCCATAACCATTCTGAAAATAGGCTGATTTATCTAATCCTACAACAAACAATGGAGTAGTATAATCCTTACTTTTAGCATCTATTGAAAGTTTTTCCTTGAATAATTCAATGTTTTCGCTTTCTCCTAAATGTTTAGTCCATAACACTAATCCATAAGAACCGAATTTATCTGTACAAATTTTTTTCAAAGCTTTTCTGATGAGGCTAATGTTTTCTACAGGATTCGTCCTCGTGTCATCCAAAGAAAAATCCATAAAAATGATTTGATGATTTTTAAACGCTTTCTGTTCATCATCAATTGCTTGAGGAGTATAAAAACTATAGTATATTCCTTCGTTATAAAGAATCTTCTCAAGTTCCTCTACCTCGTCATGCTTGTTGTCAATGATCAAAGCACTTTTTATGTTGTCTGCAATTTTCATACTTTTCTCGTTATTGTTTTTTGAAACACAAGGCAATAATTGCTTTAGTCGCTCCAGCTTGAATAATTTCTGGAGCCAAATCCAAATCTTCCTTTTCATAAAACACAAGTTTTCCACCCATTGCATTCATCATTTCATCTGCAATATGTAAGCCCATACCCATTCCAATGTTATCGGGTTTTCCGCTAATAAAAGGCTTGACCGCAACGTCAGTGCCAATGTTAAATCCTGGTCCATTGTCACTAACGATAATTGAATAATAGTCTTTAATTTGATCTGTAACAAATATGGATATGAGGGGGTTAAGTTGCTTTGAATAACCAAGCCAAAAAATAGAGTTGTCCAACAAATTGGCAAGAATTGAAATTGATTGTGCTTTGGCAAGTTTAGCGGTAAAATCAACTTTGTTATGATTACTTATTATTTTTATTTCATGATCAGAAAAACGGAATTCGTAATTGTCCAAAGCCGTCTCAATAATCCCCTTCAATGAATTATTTGTAACGGATGATTTCACTATCATAGCAGAATAACCTCTAACCAGTTTTTCGATGTTTCTTGATATAATGAGAACTCTTTCAGACTCCCCTCTTTCTGCACAGCCCATTAATGCTTTAACCTGCTTTTCGATTTCGTGTATTACAACGCTCATATTCAACCCAGCATTTGCGCTCTTCAGTAAAACCGATTTCACTTCTCTATATTGCTCGTCAATCCTTGTGAGACAATTCAAAATGCTGTTCCTATCGGCTTCATTTTTGACCTTTTCTCTAACAAGCAAAACGGCTTCGCTCAAATCAGACAAAACAGGTTCTACAGTCTTATTTTTTTTATATAATGTTGTTAGTCTTTCTTTGTCTTCGTTCCTATATCGAACAATAATTGACAAAACATGGTCAATGGCATCTTTAAATGCTATATATGCATCATCTTCAATAAATCCTTCTCTGTTTGTTTTTTCTTTTAGGCCAGTACTGTTTTTTCGATCTAAACGAACTGAACCCAAAATAATATTATTACTAATATTACCCCCAACACGGTGAACTCGCTTCAGATCTATACCCAACCAATCATTATCTCTTTCCCCATAGTCATAAACCCTTACATTGTCGCGATAAACACGAATACCGCCATTTTCCTTTAAATAATCCTTAATTGTAGTCTTTTCAGCATTGATATAATTAAAAATTATGCTGTCCATTTCAAAAATAATAATGTCAAATTTAATATCACCTATCTTTAGCTTATTCAAATCAATATCATAAGACTGCAATTTGGATTTTCCTTCTACTTCTTTTCTCCCAACTAATGGCAAGTCGTATTCTGGCAAATTTTGTTCGGTAATGATTCTTCCAGATGATAATTTACTTAATGTTGTCCAGGGTTTGAACTCGTATTTGAATTGTTTAATCCGGTTGCCAGATAGAACACAACTTCCGAAGTACAAACCTCCGTTTGAAATAATGTCTTCAAAAGTGGGCAATCCAGCAAATAACTTTTCATTATTGCTACGTATAGTTACCTCAAATTGGTCGCTACCATCTTCAAAAGGACTATGAAGCGACATGATATTTCTATAGATTTCCCGCAATTGTCGCCTATCCCATTCTGTTTTAAGCGATTCGATAATTATTTTAGTTCCAGTCTCTCCTTCGTTAAAGTGTAATGGGAAAATATTTTGATTAATCTCTACAGGAAAACTATCTATGGATTTTGCTGATTCCAGTTTCTCCCAATCTATTTTAAGCTCAACTTCATGATCTTCATTGGTCTTGGATATTAAAATTATTCTTTTTCCAAGTTTATGAACACCCAATCTTCCGATTCCTTTTTCTCCAAGGGGATAACGCTTTATTCCTTCCTGCTGTAATATTTTTTTCTTGTTGTCAGTGCCAATAACCAACCACACTTCCTTAATTATGTCAGCACTCATTCCACATCCATTGTCTGAGATTTGTATGCTTACAATCTTCCCTTTTTTTTCTTCAAAATAGACATCACATTTTGAGGCGTAAGCATCGTAAGAGTTTTTTACCAACTCCAACACTGCAATACTTTCATTCTTGATGAGATCTTCTCCAAGATGAGCTATTATCCTTGGGGTTATCTTAAAATAGTCTTGCATAGATTATTGATTTTTCAAAATCGTTTCACCTAATCTTCTCGCATACTCGCATGGTACAGCGTTTCCGATAATTCGAGCCGCACCAGCGATACTATTGGTTTTGAAAACATAGTCCTTAGGGAAGGATTGTAGTGTGGCACCTTCACGAATAGAAATGGCCCGGTCTTCTTCTGGGTGTGCAAATCGTCCGTTGGAAATACTGAAAAACTTGGTCGTGATGGTCGGAGAAGGTCTGTCCCACCACATTCGGCCATAATTGTCTTTGAAGATATCGTCTTTCCCAATGTAACAATCAAGTTGTAATTCGAGTTGGTTTGCCCAACTTAAGCGGTTGCCTCCATTGTGAGGCGTCATTGCCATCCGTTTCAAACTTACCTCACTTAATCCAGCCACCGTGTGTTGGAAATCGGTCGAGTCCTTATGCCCCGCTTTTATCCTTTGAAAACCGTTCTTTTCGCCCAAAACATCCGCCACGGTTAAGACCTTTTCCGACTTTTGGGGCAAAGCCACTTTTACGCCATCCAATCGGGTAGCAATAAGTGAAAAACGACGACGGCTTTGTGGAACTCCGTATTGGCTCATATCGACAATTTCTTTTACTATGTTTTTGTACCCTAAAGCGTTCAGCTTGTCCAAAAAACGGTATAAGGCGGTTTCTTTGTTTGTGACTATTCCTGGGACATTTTCAACTAAGACATATCCAGGTCTATAGTGTTCGATAAAACGGGCGAAATTGATCAATAAGCCTTTTGATTTTTCCGCTTTACTATGGTCGGTATTGATAATGCTATAATATTGGCATGGGCTACAACCAACCATAATTAATCTGTCGTCGTATTTTTTTACACCAAAGTTTCTTTCAAAATAATCGCTCCAAAGGTTTTTAATATCCTTGTAAATAAATGTACTGCCAGGATTGTTGAACTCGTATGTTTCTTTTGCATTGCCGTCAAAATCTACCCCGGCAATCACATCGATCCCAGCCTGCCGCAGACCACACGTCATTCCTCCTCCTCCGCAGAAGAAATCTATTGCTTTGAAAGTATGACTGTTGGTTTCCATAGTTAGCCCTCCTTAGTTAAATTCTTCTCCAAAAACCCCTTCAACCCCTCCAAATACTCCGCATCTAAATTCCAGTGTTGGATGTTCTCATAGTCGCGGTTGGGTTCTTTGATCAATTCTTTCTGGCTCTTCGACTCTCCCAACAAGGCTTCGAGATACCCATAAATCTTGGTTTTCTTGGCTGGTGTGGTCAAGGGCGGGGGCGTCCTGCCTGGAATATCCAATCTCACAAGCTCCTTTTCGTATCCTTCCCAACAGTCAAAAATCGGTCTGTTGTTCGGGTTGATGATGTTCTCCAACAGGTCTTCCAATGCGCCCGCGTCCTTGTTGTTGGGCATCAGGAACAGCACAAATTCAACATCATTCGTCTGTTGCCATTTCTCAATCTCTTTTTGGCGGGCCTGAAAGTCATTGTCTGCATCAACGATGACAAGGTTCACGCCGCCGTTTGCCGACATGGAACGCATACGCGCAGCAGAGGCCTCGGTCTTCAGATTGTCCCAACCTTTAAGAACAACAAGGCGCTCATCGGCTACGTCTTCACCGAACACATGCCGGATGTACTGCTTGAGAAATCGCGCGTCGGCAGTCCCTTCCACATAGATATTGAAATCTTTCCTCATATCACTATGCTCCTTAACTCTATGTTGTTCTCGCATGCCTCATGCAATCCATTGTAGGTCAGCTTATACGCTTGATGCCCTTTCAGTTTGGTGTTTTCTATCGTATAGAGCCGCAGCGCATCCTGATATTCTGAATGCTCTTCCAGCATCTCATTCAACCGGTAAAGCGTTTCTTTGCTGTGGGTGGTCACAAACACCTGTTTGTTGGTGTCAGTCGCCAAGGCGAAGATGGCCTCCCAAAGCTTCTTGTAGGCGGAATAATGCAGCCCGTTGTCAATCTCATCAACCAGGATGATGTTGTTCGTCGGATTGGCCGAGGCTGCCACGATGTTCAGGTAACGTCGCAATCCGTCGCCCATCATGTTGACCGCAAGCAATTGGTCGATACCATCCATACCGACATACGCCACGTTGTTCAGAATCTCTACAGTATTAATGCGGGGGTCGAAATGCTTTAACCGCTCCACGACCATGTCTTTTTTCTTGCGTTTGGTCAGTTCCACCAAGTCGTTGGAGGGATTGCCCGCTGCCAAGTCGGCAGGCAGAAAAGCTGCGCTGTTTTTCTCCAAATACCCTTCTGCCATCTTCTTGCTGGAGACCAAACCTGCTTGATTTATCGAGATACTACTTTCGAAGGTGTTCTTCTTTCCTTGATTTTCAATTTCAAATGCCAACTTTAGTGTATTAAGGAATGTTTTAGTTTCAGAAGTGGGTATCTGACCGTTTTGCAGCTCTGTGGGCGTTTTTTCATCGAAAACGTATGTCATTTCCAATGCCAAACGACGTTTTGTGTCGTCAAGCATAACGGAAGAAATCTCTGGCTTGATGCTTAGATGGTAATTAGGAAACATATATCCTAAGTCCGCAAAATTGCTGAAGTTTCGCGCCCTGACAGCGTTGACATTCATGGGCAAATCCGGGTTGGACATGCCCATGATCAGCAACAGGCATTCCAATACAGAGCTCTTTCCCGAACTGTTTTGTCCGAGGAAGACATTCACGCGGGACAAATCATCAATCTTCAGATGTTCAATGCCTCTGAAGTTTTTGATTTCCAAATTTTTAAATCCGTCCATATCGCTAAGGTTACATTTAAATCAAGCCCGCAAAGATACGCATTTTTTCTTTTGTCTCAGCAACCCGCTTTCCGTTCACGAAACATTCTCCACCACTTCTTCCGCGCTGATCGAATGCTTCCCCATCAACCGCTGCACCAACCAAATGACCTCTTCCTTGTCGAGCTTGTAACCCAACACATCGTAGTAGGCGGTTGCCGCATGGTTCCACCTGTAGGACGTTACCGGCCCGGGCTCCCGGCCGCTCACGAGAAAGTCGGAGAAGTCGGTCTTTTCATGCCATTGCGGGAGTGTGCCGTCGGCTTCAATGGTGAGTTCCAGATAATCGCCGAAGCCCATGTCATACGGAGGAATCAGGGCGCTGGGGACGTGGCCTTGGATCTGCCAAAGCGGCTTCATGTCTGTGTCATACAAGGTGTAGGCGCCTTCGTCGCGCACCTTCGCCCAAATATGCAAATAACCATTGCTTTCGTCCCAGTCCTTCAGCTTCTGCTCTCTTAAATCTATCCAGAACTCCAGTAGTTTGGTGCTCTCGTCGTACATCGGGGGCACGAAAGATTCGTCACACTCCAGCTCTGACATTATACCGTCGTCGAAGGAGACCATGGTGTATTTGTCGCGTTTGTCGTAAGGAATGGAAATCCGGAGGAAACGGGCCTCGTTTTCAAGTTTTTCTTTTAATGTGGTACTCATAGGTTTATGTTTTTGGTTTGTAAATGGCGGTCTGCCGACCGATTAATGTTTCTTATTCTATAGTTTTTTATTTTCAATTATTTTATTTTCAACATATTACATTTGCAAACAAATGCTTGCAATCGTTTTGCAAATATACAATTTATTTTTAATACACGACAACAAAGAAAAACTTGAAAAAAATTTTTGTTCCCAGGTGTAACATTTTCGAAACACTAGTGATACAGCGTATATACTCATCGGCCCACGAGAATATACGCATCGGCCAATGCGTATACGGGCATCGGCTTATGCATATACAGGTGTTGGCCTACGAACCTATGTTCGTGGGCTCATGGACCTATGTTCGTCAGCCCATGAACATAGCTTCATCGCCAGAGACTTTTAGACGCTTGTGGAATTTTGGTGCGGAGGCTTTGCCTACGAATTAGAGTGCTCCGGTGAACCCTCTCTTACCTTTCCACCACCACCTTCACAACCCTCTCTCCATCCCCCTGCACCACTCTGACTACATAACAGCCCGGGGCGAGGGAGCTGATGTCAAGGAGAGCCGTGGGACCGGCGGCGAGGCGGGTGAGCACGAGACGGCCCGAGAGGTCGTGGATGCGTACCTCGGCTTCGCCATCCGCCAGGCCGTCCAAGGCGATGCGGTCAGAGGCTGGATTGGGATAAAGGGAAACCGTTTGGAAATCAGAAGTTTGTACGCCCGTGGCAATATCGTTGTAGTCGTAAACGTAGTCGCACACGTACTGCAACACGTGGTCCACGTCAACGCTGTACCAGGCTTCGCGCACGCAGGCGTCCACGTTGTCGTACATCCGCGGACGGTCCATCTCCGGGTTCCACGGAATCACCGTGCTGCTCAGCGGCTTGCCGTAATCGTAAGTATAGACGCTCCGCTCCACCTCGTAGTCGGTGTGGTCGTACTGGTGATACTCCGTGCAGTTGCCGCGATTGTCGTACTGATACGTGGACTTGCCGTTGTACTGCCAGTAGAAACCGTCGTCGCTCAAGCTGTCCAATCGCAACACTTTGCGACCGTCAACATAACTCGTCACGATCTTCTCCGACGGGAGAAGCCTGCCGGAGTCGAAGTTGTAGCTGTACCACAACTCCTGCACGCAGTCGTTGCCAACATATTGGTACTCAATCTTTTGATACAGCATTCCGGCGAAGTCCAAGGTGGTGAGCACTAACTGGTTCTGCGCATTGTAGGTGTAATGGTAGATGCCGCCGAGCTCCCAACTGCCACCGAAATTGTTGTAGTTGCTCCTCGAGGTGATTAGCCCCGCGGCATTGTAGGTGTAGTCGATGTAATAGACGTTTTGCCACACCCCGCCGAGCTTCTGCCAACCCGACAGCCGGACCAGATTGCCGGCAGCATCGTAACTCATGGAGTCGATGACATAGTCCTCCTTTTCGCCAGCCACCGCCCAATCCGGTTCTTCCCGTTCAGCTCCGCCACCAGGATGATGCCGAAAGCAATGGCGATGGTGACCTTCAGAGCGGTGACGCCCGTCTGCACGGCGGCGCCAAGTTGCTCGGAAACAAGGTTGTAGGTGGTCCAGAAGATGCCCGCGCCGGGCACTAACGGGAAAATGCCGCAGATTAGATAGACCGTGATCGGACACTTGCGCACGATGGCCAACACCATGGCCGTGAAGGTGACCAATACGGTGGCGAAGAAGACCACGTTGGCGACCGACAAGCCCGTGTGGTTCACCAAGATCAGATAGAGTAGCCACCCCAACATTCCGCATAATCCGCTGTCCAAGTAGTACTTGCGGGGTACGCCGAAGAGCACGGCGAAGGCGACGGTGCCCACGTAGGCGGCTAACAGCTGCACGAACATCCCCGCCGTTTCGGGCGCAGCGGTCAACGTCTCCAAGTGCTGCATCGTGCCGCTGATGGTCGCGTCCAACATAAACGCCAAAGCCACTCCCATGGAGATGCAGAAGAAGGTGAGCAGCGCGTCCAACAGCCGCGTGATGCCGGCGATGTAGTCTTCGTGCGCCAGGTCGCGGATGCCGTTGGTGAAGGGCACTCCCGGAATCAGCGGGATGATGGCCCCGATGATCATATTGCTGAGGTGCGTGCCCAGTCCCAATTTGTACATCACCCCGCAGAGCAAGGTGGCTAGCAAACCGCCCGTGATGGTGCCGGCGATGCGCGAGAGATGCTGGTAGCCGACGAACAGCATATAGACCCAGAGCACCAGTCCGGCCACGAACGCCGCTATGCTGTCGGCAAAGCCGCCGCCGAAGATGATGCAGAAGGCCGCGCTGCCGAACGCGGAGGCCG
>Ga0310694_10002395_pt1 | contig 19325 bp, 10 predicted proteins | sample 174DNAGHGhighgp2_FD_203884 | JGI IMG/M metagenome (GOLD analysis project Ga0310694, IMG submission 203884) | Sheep rumen microbial communities from Palmerston North, Manawatu-Wanganui, New Zealand - 1742 DNA GHGhigh gp2 (v2) (version 2) | ecosystem: Host-associated > Mammals > Digestive system... | reverse complement strand
TCCAATACTACATGATGAATGGTATCACCGTTCTGACTTATCAAATCTAAAGCGTACAGGTCATCAAAGCCATTGCCATCAAATGTAATGGTACTTGCTCCTCCGTTGCCAACGGTGTGAACATCATAGTCCAAAATGGCATATTGATCAATGTGCTGATAGCTGATAGCAAGAGTATTGCCTTGGGTTGCTGTCATATCATGCTGAGCTATGTAGTAGATGCCATCCTTTGGCGCATGAATACCACACCACTTTACTGACTTGTCTCCTAATGCTGACCTCAATTGCTCACCAGTGGGAGAAAAGACCTGAATCGTGCATGGACGGTCAGCTTTAAAGCTCAAACTATCGCCATGCAAGGCTTCTACTTTATACCAAATGATTTCATTTTCCTGAGGACGTTGTGCGGTTTTAGTCTCACCAGGTTGCAGCAAGGTGATATCCGTCACATCTTCTTTCACGACAGGATCGGTAAACGTGCGATTCACGTCGATAAAACGATCTGTTACATCAAAGAAACGAATATGCATGTCATTGCAGGCATAAATGACGGGGTTATTATCCTCGACCTTAAACTCGAAGCTGGTACTGCGCACTGGCCAATGCTCAAATGGCAATAGCGAAATGAGATTGAACGGGTCAACAGGACTGTCAAAAGCGACATCAACGACTTGACTCAAACTGTCATTAAGCCAATACTGATAATGCTTTACACCAGAGCCCCCCATTGGAATCTTGACAAAGTAGCGGTTAATGATGTGGTTATTAGAACCCTTATCATCGCTCATCATCAAGGAAAGTTTGTGTGGACCTTCTTCAAGATCTGTCACATCAAGGTCAAAGTGGTAGATTCCATTGTTAATCGGAGATGCTAACAAATTCATTTCACCACCATCTATACTATAACGGCAAGACACAGTACTATGCTCTGATTGAGTTGGAATGCGATAAAAGAATGACTGATAAACACGGGAGGCATAGCCATTGGATCCAATTACCTGCACTTGAAGCATGTGTATGCCCTGCGGTAACTGAGATACATCAAGTTCCCAACTTACCATACCATCATTGGCAGGCAATGTCTCTTGCCAAAACTGTTCACCGTCTATTTTGCAAATGCAATTCATACTGGTGAGTGTTGATGATGATTCATTTGGGACTTTGCAAAAACAGTAAGTCTTAGGCTGTGAGGGCACCTCTCCCTGTGCCTGTACATGCAAATAATGGAAGCCCTCAGGCAATACGTCCACATCGATCTGCACCGTACCGTTGGTCACATTTGATATGGCAATTGGATTTTCCTCCCTATCTACCCAGTAAACTACCTTAGCAGATTTAGTTGAGAGCTTCGTTTTCAAGAGATACCGTGTTACAGGCGCACTTGATACACTGTCCTCATTTATAACTTGCAAATGGATAGCATGGATAGACTCGTCGAGGTTGCTTACGTCCACAGTCTTTTGCCAAGCCTTGGCTTCACTGTGTCCAGTGTTGGTCGCTAACGTATCATTGTCAAACCAATAGCGGTAGTCAATCATGGCACCAGCCTGGCTCGCCAAAGCGACGCACAGCGACAACATCATGTATATTAGTCGTCGAAACATTTTCTTATTTTTTAAGTATTAAGACTGTTTACTCAATACCGCTAACCTCGATTTCAACACTCAACTTGCCGTCAACGGTCGATTTACTAGCAACATTGCACTTGGTAATCTGCAAAGTATAAGGCATCGGGGTAAATGGGAGCAGACCACCATACATACCCACCTGTGTGCCGTCAGAGCCTAGATAGGTTGAAGCTGCCTCATCAGTCAAGGCAAACGAAATACCATCATTGTAATTAGTTCCCGTGAATTCTTTCATCACTGCACTCACGTCGTTAACAACAATGTTGTTTGCACCGGCAACGTTATTGAAAGCTTTTGTCGCTGTTCCAGTAGCTACGCAGTTATAACAAAAAGTGCTGTTGGGCAACGAGCCGACCATTTCATTTGAACCCACAATTACACAATTAGTCAACGTCGAATTCTTAATATAACTTAGACCCGTAGAAGTACTAAACATACTATCATGACCATAAGATCTTATCACACAATTCTGAAAATCAAAAAATGAATTACAGTTAGTATTCTCACTTTTTTGACCAAATTCAGAAACATACGAGTTGATGAAGGTTACGTTGCTACCACTACCAAAAGTATAGCTATTTGTTATGTAGCAATTAGAAAAGACACCTTGCTTTACAACAGCAGAGGCAGAATTAAAACCAGAAAACAAGCATTTCTGAATCAAAGGCATGACCAGCTTTTGAGCAACAGTAACATCGTTAGCAAATTTCATTCCTTCAACCACAAGGCGGCGTGTGGTATCGGTAATATTAAATTGCACTGTACCTTGAATCACGGTGGGAATGATTTCTTGAGCCGCATCGGCTAACATACCAGCGCCACGCAATGTAATGGCTTTGGTAATAGTGGTAGCAGAAAAGTTGCCACCAGATAAGGTGATAATATCGCCATCGACGGCAGCGGCATGTGCCGAAGCAAGTGCGCTACCACCATAAAAAGCCCTCATCTCTCCCTCATGACTTAAAGTAGCTATGAGAGAACTTTGAGCAAATATACTGATGCTGGACATCAAAGTTAGAATTGAAACAAAAAGATACTTCTTCATAATGCAAAAGTTTAGTTGATTTTTATTGTGGTTGAATAGATTAGAGGTCCATGGGGTTGAGAGGATAGACGATAAAGAAAACGTGGACCAAATACCTCATTTACACTTTCTGAGGTATCGTCAAACACCTTAGTTACCATAAATGCGTGAAGCCCACACTATATCCCGTGAGCATCAACTTTACTCTTGGTAGCTTCTTCAAATTGGCGATTTTCAGAAAGAAAGAATTAAAGTTAACGCTTCTTTATCTTGATGTCCTTAGTTTGTCATTTACATAGGCAAAATGAATTATAATTGTGGTAAATAATTGATACATGCTGCAAATATACAACATTTAAGTTTAAACTGCAAAGGATTACAGAAATAAACAAAGGGAGATATTGAAATCACTTTTTACCGGGGCGGTGCCACGGTATACGGGACGGGCTGATACTTTTTCTTACCGAGGCGGAGGCTCGGTACAGGGGACTGTGTAACATCAACGCCCCTGCCCTATCGGGCACCCCCTCTTATCTAAGAGGGGGAGTTGAGTGACAGCACTTTATATTTATTGAATTCTTATCGATGGTTAGAAGCCTTTCCAGGTTTGGAGCCAGAAGTCGTGGGCCAGCTGGTGCCAGCGATAGGCAGCGGCACCGAGCATGTCGCTGGTGTAGTCGTTGAGGTACTGGGCGGCTCGCTCGCTGTCCTGGGCGTTGAGATCTTGCCAGGTTTTCTCGACCATGGGGAGCTCGCTGAGGCCTTTCTCGAGGAAGTGGTCGCGGGCGGGCTCGAGGGTCTCACGGAAGACGCCCCAACGGAGTGATGCGAGACGGTTGGCCTTGCGGAACTGCCAGAGTGCCGTCTCATCGTTTTCGGCCTTGTGTCCGCAGAGTTTCATCGATGCGGGAAGGTCGGTATTGCCGCAGAAGATGGGGAAGCGGGGGCTCTGTCCCGGATTGTCGAATGCGACCCATGCCACGCCACCCACCTCGTCGGGGAGCCATGAACGCAGCTGGATGACGGTGCTGTAAGAGCACCAGGGGACACTGACAGTGCGTGTCCACTTCATGGCCGAGTCGCCCATGGCATAGAACATAGCCAGCTGGTCATTGGTAATCCAGGGATTGGCGACGGGGGAGACGATGCTGTCGGGCTCGTTCTCAACGATATTGCCATCCTTGTCTTTCAGCTTGGGGTTAGGTATCTTGTGGCGGGCGCTCAAGTCGAGCGGAGTGCCCTCATAGTAACTGCCCAGCAGACGTGACACGTCTTCGACGCTTACTTTTTTGTCGGGCTTGACGCTCACAGGCAGGTTCTCGATGCTGTCGGTGAGTCCCAACGAGGGGGCCAGCTGCTGCATGATATAGAGCTCACGGATACTGTAGTTCTTGACCTCCTTGAGGTAGTTGGCGCCACTGTAGGCTTTCCAGAAGCAGAAAGGCTCCTTGCCGTCCCACAGCTTGAGTTTCTTGGCCACCTCGAACACGTTGTCGGATGCCATGTAATGGTCAGGATCGTCCAAATCAAGGGTACCGATGCGGGAAATGTTGGCCGACACGGCAATCTCATCGTCGGGGATGCGAATGGCAGCCCAGACGCCACCCACCTTCTTGGGACCCTCGCCGAAGACCTCAAACAGCCACGCCTCATTCTTATCGGCAATGGTGAGGCACTCACCGCTGTCGCCGTAGCCATATTTCTTGACCAGTTCGCCCATCAGACGGATGGCGTCGCGGGCGGTGGTGCAGCGCTCCAGGGCTATGCGTGCCAGTTCCTCGATCATAAAGATGCCCTTGTCATTGCGCAGGGTGTCTCGTCCGCTGATGGTTGTTTCTCCCATGGCCAGCTGCTTCTCGTTCAGGCAGGGATAGGCGGTGTCCAGGAAGCGGTAGGTGTGGCGCGCCTGCGGGATGACGCCCAGACGTGGCATCCCCGTACTGTCGGCAGCCGACTGGGTGTGGAAACGGTTACGATAGACGGCGGTGACCGTGTCACGCTCATAGTCATGGGCGGGCACCACGGCCATCCACGTGCGGTAACGGGCATCGCAGGTGTGTGATGTGATTACCGAGCCATCGGTGCTGGCCGACTTGCCCACCATGATGCTGGTGCACGACTCGGTCATGCGTTCAACACTCTGGGCGTTGATTGTAATGGTCAATGCCATCACGAGGATGGCGACAAGGAATCTCTTCATATTACTTATCTATCTGTTGTTAATGGTCAAGACTGCAAAGGTAGTCATTTTTTTAGACTCGAGGCCATCAAGCAAGAGAAAAGGCTGTCCTGCTACTATACGCAGGACAGCCTTTATCCGTTAGTTAAAGCGTGTCGCCGAAGCGAATCACTTCAAAATCACTTCACATAGTACTTCTTGCCGTTGTGGATGTAGAAGCCACGCTCGGTGGGAGCAGCAACACGGCGACCGTCGATGGTGTACCATGCGCCATTGTCCTCGAAGCCGATGGTCAACTCGTTAACACCTGTCGGAGTCTCGGTGTAGATCTCATACTGCCATACGATAGCAGGCTCATCCATACCATAGTAGTATTCACCCGAGTCGTCAACGAAGAAGACAATGATGTACTTGCCCACAGCACTGGGAGCGCCAGGCAACAGCACGGGGTTTTCGGGATCAAGGGTGATGTCATAATAGGTAATGGTGTAGTTACCACTGCCCTCGGGAAGGGTTGCAGTTGCGCCATAAGTCTTACCCTCTTCATACTTGTTGAAGGCATCAGGCAAGTCGAGTTCATACTCGCACGGACGGCGGTCAATGGTGAATTCACCGTAATTGGTGTTATCGATGCCATTGAAGTACTCACCCGCGGTTACCTCAACAAATACTTCATAGGTACCGGGCTCAACGGGAGCGTCGGTTGAAACCTCACCCGTCTCGGTGTTCTTGTAGGTTACAATCACGTCACCGTCACCATTATAGGTTACGGTTGCGGCATGTTCGTTACCGTCATATACACAATTTGCGGGAACTACAACATTAAGATCAGGCTGCATCTTGTTGATGGTGAATTCACCGTAACTGGTATTAGCGATGCCATCATAGATAGCGCCATCGGTTACCTCAACAAATACTTCATAGGTACCGGGCTCAACGGGAGCGTCGGTTGAAATATTACCCTCAGCGTCCTTGTAAGTGATAATCACGGTACCGTCACCGTCACAGGTTGCGGTTGCGGGATGCTCGTTTCCGTCATATACACAGTCATCGGGAACTACTACATCAAGGGCAGCCGTGCGCCTTACGATTGAGAATTCAACGGTATTGACACCGATGGTGCCCATATCGTAATCACCATAGATGCTGAAGTCATAAGTTCCGGGCTCGGTGTACTCAAACGGATAGTCGAAGACGCCACCAACATTTACCACAAAGGTCTTGGGGGTGCCATCGTAATAGTGAGTCTGCGGATTGGCGGTCATCTCGATGGTGCGAACATCCTCCCACTCCTGGTTCAAGTCGGTCAAGTAGGTGTGGTTACCCTCAACATCGGTGATGCGAAGCTTCAAGGTGTGGATGTCGGCAACGTCGGGATTGAAGTTCAAAACGAACGGCAGGTCGAATTCCGAATTCGGAGTCAGCTCGCCAGGAATGGCGGTCCACTCACCGGTACCACGGTCACCATCTACCATATACTCCATGTGGCCGGTCCAGTCAAACGGGTGCTTATAGTAACCCCAAACATGAGCGGGATGATCGGCGGGCAGGTCATTCCATGCCTCGGTGTTATAAACCTCAACATGATATTCAGCCTCGGGATCGGGCTCTGGCTCATCAATATCAATCTCACTGACGCTCACCAAGAAAGACAACTCGACGCTCTCGCCCCTTGCGAGCGTGATATTCTTCCAGCAGAAGCCCATACCACTGTCGTAGTTGCCGCCTTCGACCTTGTAGAATTCATCTTCTTCAGTGCCAGCTACCCACTGGCTTCCATTATAGACATCGGGCACATTATTATAATTCCCAACGATATCTGCAGCCTTGTAGTTGTTAGTGTACTGACCAAACCACCAATCATCGACAGGAGTCACACCTGAAGCTCCATCGAAAATTGCGGTGAACACGGGAATTTTTTCACCAGGCTGGGCATCTTCATCTTTTTTGTACTTCATGTCCAAACCGTAAACCTTGCCCAGTTCATTGCGCAGGCAGTAGATGGCAGCACTGTCATTATCACCAATCATGATGTCGGCATACACACCCAGAGATACGGTCCTTGATGGAGACAAGCTTAAAATGCTAACTTCATTGGTCAGCGTATAGACAATCCTGGCTGCGTATTCGCCCGCACGTTCCACGCGTGCCGAGAATCTCACGCTGTTGCGTTCAGTTCCACTCTCGCTATTACAGAGAACAGGATTCTCGTTACCGAGGACGCCGCCCTCGACCTTCATTGCAGCGATAAAGCCTGCACCGGGATTAGAATAGATACCATCAGATTCATTGTCGAGCCTGGCATAGGTTGACGAGTAATATTTACCTTCAACTTCGCCAATAATGCTAACGCCGTTAACGTAGCCGGCAGGAATAGCGTGTTGCTCTTGAGTACTGTAATAGAGATGGTTAGGATTATTATACGTCCCCAATGCTATAAAGTTATTGGGGAGAGCAGGATAAATAGCAGACCGCGAAGGAGCCTTAGCGGGCTGCGCGCTCACCTGAAGGCTACACAAGCATGCAGCCATCACTAATAATAAAAATGTGATTTTTTTCATAATAAGTTAAAAATTAATTGGTTATGAAACTTATGGGAATATTTTTGGTTATTCTCCTTCTCAAATACTTGAATTTGCGCAAAGTTACTTATTATACAAATAATGAGGCTACTCTATTGTGTTAATAAGTCTAAACAAATTGGCATTAGTCATTCATTTATTGGAATTCGTCATTTATTTGCTGGGATTCGCAAAAAAAGGGTGTCTCGCTGCGGCTTTTCCATGGCATAAAAGGTTGAAGACCTTATCATGGCCAGCGGCCTTGAATTATGGTAACCCCATGACGCACAGACTGTTGCAAAACTCCATTTATTCATTTTTGAATCGGCCTAACGGCCGAGAAATTAAACAAAATTTGTATAAAAATCAAACAAAATATATATTTATAATAATTTTATTTATAATTTTGCTTAATTTCCCGCCCGCAGGGCGGTTATTCCTTCTAGGCGTTAGTTTTGCAACACCCTGTGTAGCATGGGGAAAGAGTGAACGAATGAACGGGCCTCGAAGAGGGCCACTTCTTCAAGGCTAAAGTAGTGTCATGGTTATTGGCCCCTTTCAGGACCCGAGATGAGTAGTGCGGCAGCCCTCAACGCAGGGTCACCTCGAGAATGGTGTCCACGCCAGTGGGGACGGCAGGCAACTGGATGGTAATGCCGTCGCCAACAGCGGTATAACGCAATTTGGCCTTGTCGCTGAACAGGCGCACCTGCTTGACGCGTTTACCGCTCAAGGGTAGGTATAGCGCATTGTCCTTGAGCTTGAGGACGTGGACATAGAGTGTGTTGCCGCGCTGGGTCGTCACGCCCCAGTCATGAGGCGGGATGATGCCGCCGCGCGTGCCGTAGATGGTCTCGCCGTACTGCCGCATCCACTCGCCCAGGCCGCGAAGCCTCTCAACCGCCTCGTCGGGCAGGCATCCATCAGGACGCGGTCCCACGTTGATCAGCAGGTTGCCGTTGCGTCCTGCGGTACGCACCAGCGTGCGTATGATTTCGTCACTGGTCTTGTAATTCTTGTCGGTGATACGGTATCCCCAGGCATAGTTCATCGTCATGCAAGTTTCCAACGGCAGCTGGCTGATGCCACTCTCGCCAGAATAGCCCGCCGTGTTCTCGCCAGGCACGTCCTGCTCAAAGATCTGGATATCCTCGCCCGGGAGAGGCACCTCATGGTGGTTGTTGCCGATGAGGCATGAGGGCTGCAGGCGGTGGATGAGGGCATACTGCTCGTCGAGTTGCCAGTCAAAGGGCACAGGGTCGGTATCGTGTTCCCACTTGCCGTCAAACCAGATGGCGCCCACAGGGCCATAGTTGGTCAACAATTCCGTCAGTTGGTCATTCATGAACTTGTAGTACTTGGGCCAGTCGGTGGTAGCAGGGTCATGCGGCAACTCCTCCTGATGGCGTCCAAGGGGATAGTCCAAACGGTGCCAGTCGAGGTGGGAATAGTAAAAGTGCAGTTTGATGCCGTGACGCTGGCAAGCATCGGCAAGTTCCTTGAGCACATCGCGCTTGAAGGGGGTGGCATCGACGATGTTGTAGTCGCTTGCCGTGCTCTTGAACATCGAGAAACCATCGTGGTGGCGCGAGGTGATGGTAATGTATCGGGCACCAGCATCCTTGATGGTGCGCACCCACTCATCGGCATCAAAGCGCGAAGGATAAAATCCTGCGGGTAACTGGGCATACTCGTCACGGTTGATGCGCTTGTTGTGCATCACCCACTCGCCATCGGCCAGCATTGAATAGACGCCCCAATGGATGAAAACGCCCAATTTGTTATCTTGGAACTCCTGACGAGCCTTGAGGTTTTCCTCGCTAGGCGTGTAAACAGTCTGCTGGGCGTTGATAGCCACTATACATGCCATCATGATGATGGCGGCTAAGAAATGTCTTTTCATTTTCAGGTCTTGAATGGTTAACGATGGTGCAAAGATACAGTTTTTTTCTGAAAAACGCCACATGGCATAGGACAAGGCAGCCCGACTCACGGATGAGCCAGGCTGCCTCTATCAGTTCGAAGTTATATTGCGAAGTGAATTACTTCACCATGTACTTCTTGCCGTTGTGGATGTAGACACCGCGCTCGGTGGGAGCAGCAACACGGCGACCGTCGATGGTGTACCATGCACCATTGTCCACGCCGTTTACGTTGATCTCATTCACGCCAGTAACCTTACGATAGATCTCGAAGGTGCCATAAGGCGTGGCGGGAATACCATTGTAGAAGTCGGTCTCGGGCATCTCAACGATTACGGTGTAAACGCCAATAGCCGTGGGTGCCTCGGTCAGGATGTCACCAGTTACGGTGTTCAGATAGGTAATGATGGGGGTACCATCACCCTTAATCACGTCAACGGTAGCAGTGGAAGCACCGGGAGCCATGTTATCAATGTCAATCAGGGGAGCGGGAGAGGTTACATCGATGATGGGATCAGCCTTGCCGATGGTGTACTCAACCTCCATGATGCCGATGGTGTTATCCTCAAATATGCCTTCAAGGGTGAAGTTGTAGGTGCCGGGGTTGGTCTCGCCAAAGTAAGGCTGGGTACCATCTAAGCCAGTAATCTCATATACCTGAGGCTCGCCGTTGTACACGCGCTCCTCATTAAAGCTGCTCACGTCAAACGAACGAACGTCGGTCCAGCTCAGGCCATTCATATCGGTGTAGTGACCCAAGCCATCGGTGAAGCGCAGAGCCAGCACGTGGTCGGTAGCGCGGTTCTCATTGAACATCATGTTAAAGTTCAAATCAAATTCCTCGCCAGAGATGAGTTCGGTGGGAATGCGGTGCCAGGTGTTCTCGTCATCAACCTGATACTCGATGTAACCGGCCTGGCCATAGGGGTGCTCATAGTAACCCCAAACGCGTGCGGGATGCTCAACCGTCAGGTCATTCCAACCATCGAAGTCGAAGGCCTCAACCTGATACTCAAAGCGATCCTCACCAGGAACGATGGGCTCTTCGAATTCGATTTCACCAACGCTGATGATGTATGACAACTCGATGCTACCGCCAGCAGGGATGGTGCGGTTCTTCCAGCAGAAGCCCAAAGCGCTGTCGTATTGGCCGTCCTCTTTCATGTAGTTATTATCAACTTGATCGAATATAGTGCCCCAACGATCAATGACAATGTTGGAGTAATCACCCACGATCTGATAGGGGTTGAAGTTGTGGTTATACTGGCCGAACCAGTAGTCGTCGATAGCGGTGACACCAGTAACGTCCTCACCGAAGAGGGCGCAGAACAGAGGTGCATCCTCAGCAGTGCTCTCCTTCATCTTCATGCCATAGACTCTGTTTTGGTCATCTCTCATGCGATACAAAGGAGCGTTGTCATTGTTACCAATCATGATGTCGGCATAAACACCGGCACTAACAGTAACAGCAGCATCGTTGTTGTTGGTCAAGGTGTAAATAATCCTTGCGGCTACCTCACCCACGGCCTCGATGGCGGCGGTCATTGTCACACCATGGTATTCGGAGCCCGTCTTGCTATTCAGATATTCGGCATCATAGTTATCCACCTTAAAGGCCGCGAGGAAACCGGCACCGCAGCCGTCGTCCTGGCCTGCCCTTTCCACACCATAAGTGGAAGAATAATACTGGCCGTCAATCTCGCCGAGGAGACTGATAGCATACTGGTAACCAGGGCCTTCACTCGTAAACAAACGATTCACGCCAGCAAACCAACGTCTGTCAATGCTGTAGTAGATCCTAGAATCATCCAGCTGGGTGTAAGCAGCTGGACGCTCGTCATAGATAGTGGAGCGCATGGGCGCCTTTTCAATAGCCTGCATAGCAAATGCGCCAGCTATCAAAGCAAACAAAAGAACTGTAATCTTCTTCATAAGAAAATGGTTTTAAAAAGTTTATAAAAATGATAAATAAATTATTAATTCATATCCTAATATGATCCTAATACAAGAACCTAAAACTTCTGCCACGAAATTTATTACAAAATAAACAACTCTCGCCAAAAAAGACGAGAGTCATATTGTTAATAAATCATAATTAATCGCAGCCTTGGACAACAAGAGCATAAAACTATCAAAAACCATCAAACAGCCGATTATCGGGTTTCAGGTTTCCTAAAAAAGCGTCGCAAACGGAATGTAAGCCACATGACAAGCACTAAAACAACTACTAACACGCCAATGGCGATTCCGGCATACCAGGGTGCCTTGTCAAGCAAATCGCTGAAAACGGGCGAAATGTATTCCTGCAAGAGGGGAGCAATGAACTGACGCTGCTCGGACAAGGGGTCGTTGAGCACCCTGATGGTATCGCCCAACTCCATGGTCGCACGCTGTGTGGCCTCGTAGGCGGGCCAGTAATGGGCAGGGGTGCTCGGGTTTCCCGTCATGGCAAAGTTCACCCACATCTGCTCTACCTCGGCTGCGAGGGCAGGATTGTGGACGTCACCCATCTTGATCTGGCGTCCCGTGTTGAGGACATAGGACACCTCGGTGCCGTGGCAAGCGCCATAAATCGGGTCTTTCAGGGACTTGGTCCAGTAGTACATATAAGTCCTTCCTCCCGAAGCTGCATGACGCTGTGCCATCTCGATGGCGGGTCCACGGAACATCAGGTCATTGAGCAGTTCGGCTACAGGCCACGGGTTGTCCTCAGGAACGATATCGATGAAACGGCTGGCGCTCTCGCGCTGTGCGTCGTTGAGCGACAAGGCGATATAGCAATACCACAGCTGAGCGGCAAGTTCAAACTTCTCCTCTCCGCCCATGGCATCGATCCAGAAGCGCGACTCGTCCCGGTTGGAGCCGATGAGCATGTCGATGCCCGCATTGAAGCCGTCGAAGCGGCCATACGGATCCTCGGGGATGAGCACACCATCGCGCTCGGGGAAACGATAGTATTCTCCCACCTCCTCGTTGAGGGCGATAATCTGTTCCGGTGTGAGTTTCTGCAGGCCGGCAACGGTCTTGGCTCCCGTAGCCTTGAGCACGAGTTTTGTCAGTCGCTGGCAGTCCTTGCGGCTGCTGGTAAAGGCCACGCTACCGCTCTGCATGATGGCACGCTTGAAGAGGCCTTGAGCCTCGTCGATACTGGCCAGCAACGCCACACTGCCCGCTCCCGCCGAATGGCCGAAGATAGTGACCTGCTCAGGATCCCCGCCAAAGGCGGCAATGTTGCGCTTAATCCATCGCAACGCCTCCACCTGGTCGAGAATGCCCAGGTTGCCACTGCGAGAAAACGCCTTTCCGTCGGGCAACGAGGAAAGATCCAGGAAGCCTAACAGTCCCAAACGGTAATTCACCGAGACGAGGACCACCTCGGGGTGCGCCTTGGCCAACGAGTCACACCAGTTGCGGGGGCTTGCGGTGCCGCCGCTGACGTAGGAACCGCCATGAATCCACACCATGACCGGGCGACGCGCGGTGCGCATGCCCTTAGAGGCCGTCCACACGTTGAGCGTCAGGCAGTCCTCGCCCTGGGGATAGAGCGACGCGGCATCACTCTCACGACGGCTCTGGATGGCCGTGTGGCCAAAGTATTTGGCTTCACGCACCAGGCGGCTGTCGGGCTCGGGCTTTGCCTCCTGCCATCGCCGTTCTCCTGTGGGCTGTAGGGCATAGGGGACGCCCTTGAACGTCAGCAGGATGCCGTCACGCTCGCCGACAAAGATGCCATTGGCGGTCTCGACGGCCATCGAATCAGGATACGCGCCCTTGATGACCTTGTTCTCACCATACAGGGCAGTCATCTCCTGTTCAAGCGCCGAGGGCTCGGCGGGCTGTTCTTGCTGCCCTGACCCACATGATGACAGGAACGCAATCAATACTATGAAATATAATAATGTCTGTCTCATAACAAGCGCAAAGTTAGTGAAAGTTGTCCATAACGACAAAAAAACGCCGTTATCTTCATGTAACCGCCGGAAAATGTTGTACCTTTGTCCCCAAATCATTACAATCAAGAGAAATGGGACTTTTCAAGAAATTATTCTCTCGTGAGAAGAAAGAGACGCTCGATAAGGGCCTGGAGAAAACCAAACAAGGCGTGTTTGAGAAAATCAAGCATGCGGTAGCAGGAAAATCGACTGTTGACGACGACGTGCTCGACAATCTGGAGGAAGTGTTCGTCACCAGCGACGTGGGCGTTGATACCACCGTCAAAATCATTGACCGCCTGCAGGCACGCGTGGCCCGCGACAAGTATGTGGGCACCGAAGAGCTGAGCGAGCTGCTGTGTGACGAGATCTCACAGATGCTCGCCGACAACAATAACGCCGAACTCGAGGACTTTACTGTTCCCGAGAACATGAAGCCCTACGTCATCATGGTCGTGGGCGTGAACGGTGTGGGCAAGACGACCACGATCGGCAAACTCGCTCACCAGTTCAAGCAGGCCGGCAACAAGGTGGTGCTCGGCGCTGCCGACACCTACCGCGCCGCTGCCGACGAGCAGCTTGAGATCTGGGGCAACCGCGTGGGCGTTCCCGTGATCAAGCACAAGATGGGCACCGACCCCGCTGCTGTGGCCTATGACGCCGTACAGAGCGCTGTAGCCCAGAATGCCGATGTCGTCATCATCGACACCGCAGGTCGCCTGCACAACAACATCAGCCTGATGAACCAGCTGACCAAGATCAAGAACACCATGCGCAAGGTGCTGCCCGATGCCCCGCAGGAGGTCCTTCTCGTGCTCGACGGCTCAACGGGCCAAAATGCCTTTGAGCAGGCCAAGCAGTTCTCGGCTGCTACCGAGGTCAATGCACTGGCCATCACCAAGCTCGACGGCACGGCCAAGGGCGGCGTGGTCATTGGCGTGAGCGACCAGTTCCAGATTCCCGTGAAGTACATCGGCCTGGGTGAGCAGATGACCGACCTGCAGATTTTCAACAAACGGGAGTTTGTGAAATCGCTGTTCGGGGTCAACAAGGAGGATTAACTGGATGTTCTAGACAAGCTAGATTCACTAGATACTCTAGATATTCTAGATACTCTAGAAATAGTTTATGAGAAAAAACAAGATAGACATCATCTCGCTGGGCTGCTCCAAGAACCTGGTGGACAGCGAGCACCTGCTGCGACAACTGCAGGCGGCAGGCTACAGCGTTGCCCACAATGCCGACCGCATCGACGGCGAGACGGTCGTGGTCAACACCTGCGGCTTCATTGCCGACGCCCAGCAGGAATCTATCGACACCATCCTGCGGCTGGGCGAGGCCAAGCGTGAGGGTAAAATCCGCAACCTGTTCGTCATGGGATGCCTGGCCGAGCGTTTTCGTGCCGACCTCATCGATGCGCTGCCCGAGGTGGACAGGTTCTATGGCAAGTTTGACTGGAAGGGGATGCTCCACGACCTGGGGTGCGCCTACCGCGACGACCTTTCCAACGAGCGTTTCTTGACCACCCCACCCCACTACTGCTACATGAAGATATCGGAGGGCTGCAACCGGTTTTGCGCCTTCTGTGCCATCCCGCTCATCACCGGCCGTCACACATCGGTGCCCATGCCGCTGTTGCTCGACGAGACAAGGCGGCTTGCCGAGAGTGGCGTGAAGGAGTTCAACATCATTGCCCAGGACCTGTCGTCCTACGGCATGGACCTGGAAGGCCGCATGATGCTGCCGGAACTCATCGACCGCATGGCCGACATCGAGGGCGTGGAGTGGATACGCCTGCACTATGCCTATCCCACCCAATTCCCCTACGACATCCTGCCCGTGATGGCCCATAGAGACAACGTGTGCAGCTACCTGGACATCGCCCTGCAGCACATCAGCGACAAGGTGCTGACCAACATGCGGCGCCACATCAGCCGCCAGGAGACGCTCGACCTGATCGAACGCCTGCGCCGGGAGGTGCCCGGCATCCACATCCGCACCACACTGATGGTGGGCTTCCCCGGTGAGGGAGAAGAAGAATTTGAGGAGCTGATGGACTTTGTGCGCGAGGCACGATTTGAGCGGATGGGCGCGTTTGCCTACAGTGAGGAAAACGGCACGTGGGCAGCCGAGCATCTGAACGATGACACCCCGCAGGAAGTGAAGCAGGAACGCCTGCAACAACTCATGGAACTGCAGGAGCGCATCTCGCTCGAAATCCAGGAGCAAAAAGTGGGACAAACGCTGCGCGTGATTGCGGACCGCGAGGAAGACGATTTCTACGTTGGCCGCACGCAGTGGGACAGCCCCGAAGTGGACCCTGAAGTCCTTATCAATAAGAGCAAACCACTTTCCATAGGCCAATTTGCGATGGTGCGCATCACACAGGCCTTGCCGTTTGAACTGATGGGCGAAGTGGTGTGACCGCCAAGCCTTAACACCCCTATTTTTTACCCTTAAATGACCCTCTGTCAAGTGACTTGACGGAGTGCAATCGTTTGCGCAGAATTTTATAAAAAAAGTTATTATATATTATGTGTTTTTCAAATTTGTTAGTAACTTTGAGCGACTTTAAAAACGTTTCAGGCTTATCAACTAAAAACGTTTCAGGCATTCAGAACAAACCAATTTTATTCATATTGTTTAACTTATTAATAACCAATTTTACAAGCATGAAGAAATTAACGTTAATTTTATCAATGTTGATTGCCCTCATTGGCTTGAATGCTAATGCGGCTATTTACATCGTTGGCGACGAGCCCTTCGGCGGATGGTCGTACAACGGTGGTACTGAAATGACAGACAACCAAGATGGTTCATACAGTATCACTGCTACCATCAGCGGTTCTGTATGGTTCGTGTTTGCCGATGGGCGAGGCACCAGTTGGGATGAATTCAACGGCACATACCGTTTCGGTCCCACCGGTGGTGATGAGACTGTTGAAGTCGGCAACGAGTACACCACTCAACGCGGCAACAATGGCGCGTACAAGTTCACTGGTACGGGTGATGACTATGTTATTACCTTTAACCCAACCACATTGAAATTCAACATTTCAGGTTATGTAGCCCCCATCGAGGTTACCACCTACAATGTTGTGGGCGATTTCAACGGCTGGGATGTTAATGCCGACGAGATGACCCTTGTTAACGGTGTTTACACCTTGACCAAGCAAAACGTAGAGATCAATAAAGGTAATTTCCTGTATAAGTTTGTGGGCAACCACGACTATGGCATCTTCGAGTATCCTACAGGCATGAACAACCTGAGCGAACCAGTTGACAAGCACGGTTACTACGACTTTACCATCACCTTCGTTCCCGCTACCTTAGAGTACAGCTGCACGCTGACGCTGGTTCAGGAGATTGAGGATCCCATCATCGAGAACCACACCTACACTGTTGCTGGTAACAACACTACTCTGTTTGGCAGCGAGTGGGATCCGACTGATGCCAACAACGACATGACCCTGGTTAATGGCCTTTACACCTGGACCAAGGAGGATGTTGAGCTGACCGCTGGCAATGTTTTGTTCAAGGTTGTGATGGACCACGACTGGAACAACGGTGCCAACGCATGGCCCAGTGAGAACTATGTTGGCTATATCGAGAGCAATGGCAACTATGACGTGAAGATCACCTTCAACGAGGAGACCAAGGAGATCGTCTTCACCGCTACTCCCGTTGTTGTTACCGAGGACTTCTACACCGTTGCCGGTGCTCCCGAGGCTATCTTCGGCGCAGAGTGGTCTCCCAGCTATGCAGCCAACAACATGACTCTGGTTGAGGGTCTGTACACCTGGACCAAGGAGGATGTTGAACTGACAGCTGGCACGGCCATCGAGTTCAAGGTTGTCAAGAACGGTGCTTGGACCAATCCCAGCTATCCCGCCGACAACTACATCATCAACATTGCCGAGGATGGTACCTATGACCTGGTAATCACCTACAACCCCGAGAACGACGAGGTTATCGGTGTTGCCAACAAGCAGGGTGGCGAGCCCGTTGAGATGGTTTACACCGTTGTAGGTCCCGAGGCCATCTTTGGCACCAACTGGGATGCTACCGACGCCAACAACGACATGGTTCTCAATGCCGAGACCGGCCTGTACACCTGGACTGCCGACAGCGTTGAGCTGACCACCGCAGGCTTTGGCTTCAAGGTTGTGGGCAACCACGACTGGGCTAACGAGTGGCCCCAGGGTTATGACAACAACTGGATCGTGAACATTGCCGAGAATGGCATGTACAACCTGGTTATCACCTTCAATGCCGAGACTGGCGAAATCAACTGCGTTGCTACCCTGGTAGAAGGCGGTGAGCCCGTCGAGATCACGGCTTACACCGTTGTAGGTCCCGAGGCCATCTTTGGCACCGACTGGGATGCAACCGACACCAACAACGACATGGTTCTTGCCGAGGGTGTTTACACCTGGAACAAGGAGAATGTTGAGCTCAATGGCAGCTTCGGCTTCAAGGTTGTGGGCAACCATGACTATGCAGTCTATGAGTGGCCCATGGGCTTTGACAACAACTGGGTAGCCTACGTTGAGGAGCCTGGTATCTACAACATCGCCATCACCTTCGATCCCGAGGCTGCTGACAGCGCACGCATCGCTTGCACGCTGACTAAGGTTGAGGCTATCGAGATGGTTTACACCGTTGCCGGCCCCGAGGCCGTATTCGGCACCGACTGGGATGTTACCGACACCAACAACGACATGGTACTTGACGAGGCAACCGGCCTGTACACCTGGACCAAGAATGGCGTTGACCTGACCGAGAGCTTCGGCTTCAAGGTTGTGGGCAACCACACTTGGGCTAACGAGTGGCCCCAGGGCTATGACAACAACTGGATCGTGAACATCGAGGAGGCTGGCAAATACGACCTCGTGATCACCTTCAACGCCCAGACCGGTGAGATCAACTGCACCGCTACCAAGGTTGTTGAACCCGCATTTGAGCTTGGTGATGTTAACCACAGCAAGAGCATTGACATCGAGGACGTTACCATGCTGATCAACGCTGTTCTGGGTAACCCCACCAGCAACTACTTCCCCGAGCAGGCTAACTGCAACGGACAGGGTGGTGTTGACATCGAGGATGTTACTGCTCTGATCAGCCGTGTACTGAACGGTAACTGGTAATTAACCTGAGCGATATTGCTGATTGACATTGGTCAACAGCAATACCGTCACAAAAAACAGGGCTCCCGCCATGGGAGTCCTGTTCTTTTTGTTGTATGCCTTAATGGCAAGTATTAGGGTGTCCTATAAAAATTGCATTCTACATTGTAGTATGTTGATTGATAATCATTTGAAAATAGGATAGGCATAATTGGCTTACCTGTGGCATGCCGTAGGGCCTCGCCTTGGCGTGGCCGTTCACCTCCTTAAAAAAACGCTGATTCCGCTGATTTTCACGAATTTAAATAACGCTATCAGCGTTAATCAGTATAATCCGCGTCATCAGCGTTAGAAATACTACATGCCTCATAACGGCCACGCCAAGGCGAGGCCCTACATCCAGCAGTTTCTACACCAATGCTTTTTTACCGGACAAGCCAATAAATGGCAAGTAAGTATTTGGTTGGCCTGACGATCAGCAGTTGTAGTCCACGCAGGCACGTGCCTGTTTCACATCCTTGATGATGGCAGCAGCAGCCACATGGGCGGGATGCTTGGCATAGGTGGCCACATCGTCCATCGTGGGCACGATGGCTGTGAGGACGATGTCCCAGTCCTCACCCGGGTTCTCGTTAAGTGCCGTTTCAATGCTCTGGAGCACGTCAATCTGCTCGGGCAGGGCGTCGAGGGCGGCCTTGAAACGCAGGGCGGTTTCACGCCTGAGTTCATCGGAGCCCTGGAGTTTAAACATTACTATATGCTTTACCATTTTATAAGTTAATAGTTAACAGTTAATAGATAACAGATAATAGAGAGTAGATAATATTGGTCACTATTACTAAAAAAGACACCGGCCATGTGGAGAGGGCCGGTGTCTTCATCGTTATCATGTTGTTTTATTACTCAGCAGCGGGAGCCTCGGTAGCCTCCTCGGCTTCGGGAGCCTCAGCGTC
>Ga0310694_10002394_pt1 | contig 19329 bp, 19 predicted proteins | sample 174DNAGHGhighgp2_FD_203884 | JGI IMG/M metagenome (GOLD analysis project Ga0310694, IMG submission 203884) | Sheep rumen microbial communities from Palmerston North, Manawatu-Wanganui, New Zealand - 1742 DNA GHGhigh gp2 (v2) (version 2) | ecosystem: Host-associated > Mammals > Digestive system... | reverse complement strand
GATCCCGAGTTACAAAGTAGCGGAGGATGAGAAGAACTACGCCTTCCTCGATATCAATCCGCTCGTGAAGGGACACACATTAGTGATCCCGAAACTTCCGGAACCGGAGAGTGATTACCTCTTCGACCTGACCGATGAGCAGTACGAGAGTCTTATGCGCTTTGCCAAACGCGTAGCCAAAGGTCTCAAAGCCGCTACCGGTTGCAAGCGTGTCGGCGTAGCCGTCTTAGGAATGGAAGTGAACCATGTGCATATCCATTTAGTTCCGATGAATTCGGAGAAAGATATGCTTTTCACTAACCCCAAACTGAGCCTTCCGGCAGAGGAGATGGCGATCATTGCCAACTCCATCGCCGAGGCGGTAGAAAAAGCCTAAGGTGTACACCTTACACTTTACACCTTACACAAACTGGCTGCTGTCAAGGCAGCCAATTTTGCATTATTAAGTACCAGTTGGATATTTGCTGCCAAACTGTCACCACCCGTCAGGTCTTTCACTTTGGCTAATAAGAAGGGTGTGCATTGTTTCCCATGCACGCCTTTTTTGTCGGCTTCCGCCAACGCTTGTTCGATAGCGGCATTGATCACATCTGCCGGCATCGAATACTCCTCCGGGATGGGGTTGGTCACCAGCATACCACCCTTCAGACCGCAATCTATCTTTGCTTGGAATGCTGCGGCCAGTTCTTCAGGCGTATCAATCCGATAGTCCACCTTAAACCCGCTGTGACGGGTGTAGAATGCCGGTAACTCCTCTGTGCCGTAACCGATAACCGGTACTCCTTTGGTCTCCAGATACTCCAGCGTCAGACCCAGATCCAATATCGACTTGGCGCCTGCGCATATCACCATGACGGGCGTCTGCGCCAACTCTTCCAAATCGGCAGATATATCGAATGTCTGCTGCGCACCGCGATGCACACCACCGATACCTCCCGTTGCAAAAACCTTGATACCCGCCATGGCAGCGATAATCATAGTGGTGGTCACAGTCGTGGCTCCGTCTTCTCCGCGCGCAATCAACACCGGTAAATCGCGACGCGAAGCCTTGGTAACGGCTTGGCCTTTCTTACCTAAATACTCGATTTCATCGGGCGTACATCCTGCTTTCAGTTTGCCACCGATGATGGCGATCGTAGCCGGTACAGCTCCGTTATCCCGTATCGTCTGTTCTACACGCAATGCGGTCTCTACATTCTGCGGATAGGGCATACCATGACTGATAATCGTCGATTCCAACGCCACTACCGGTTTCCCCTCTTCCAATGCTTTCGCCACTTCCGGCGATATACTTAGATACTTGTTCATCATTACATCATTTCATCATTTCATCATTATATCATTTCATCATTATATCATTTCATCATTTCATCATTACAACAATATATTCGCTATATCAGGATTGACAGCTTTGGGACTCATCAGGGTGGCGCGTGCTGCCATCAACCCGTATTGCGCCGTTTGCGGAAAATCAATGCCTTTGGCATGTGCGAAGATGACACCGGCCAGGAAGGCATCACCTGCCCCCGTGGTATTCACCATCTCGCCCGGTAGGGCAGGGAAGAGCCATTCCTCCGCTGCGTTACGGCAATAGACACCGTCCGCACCCATGGTGATATACACATGCGCCACACCCATATTCAGCAGCGCCTGTGCCGCTTCGGCATGCGTCGTGGTATTGGTGATAGTCAGGGCCTCTTTGAGATTGAGTTTAAGCGTATGCAGGTACGGCAGTTTGCATTTGCGAAGCGCGTTCACCACGCGGTGCGCTTTGGTCGTACTCACACCGTCAATGAACAGCGGCGCCGTCACATTCTCCATCAACCATCGGATAGCATCTTCTGTGATATTCGTATCAGCCACGATATACTCCGCCATATTGATCTCTCCGCTGCGTTTGGCTAACCATTCCGGAGTGATCGTGCGAATCGCTTCTGTGTCGGCTACCGCGGCAATCATCTCCCCGCCGTGGTTATTCAGGCAAAGGTATATACCGCTTCGTAAGGACTGTTCGCGTTCGGACAGATGCACATCGATACCTTGCTGCTTGCAGTAGTCATGCAGCAGGCCGCCGAATAGATCCCCGCCAAAAACAGTCATCAACTGCACACGGGTGCCGAGTAACGCAAGATTATGCGCGATATTGCGCGCTACACCTCCGTACCCTACTTCTATATGTCCCGGGTTGGAGTCGGCTGCGATGAACGCATCGTTCAGCGTGGCTAATAAATCCACATTCGCGCCGCCGATAACAGAAACAAGTGTATCCATGGTATATAGCTTTTATTGCTTGCCGGTAGTCTTTTTCTCTTCCTTGTCGCATAGTTCCGCCAGACTGCAGTCCGTACAGGCCGTTTCGGCGCAGTCCTTCGGTTCCTGAGAAACCGGTTTGTCAGTTTTCTTCTTCGCCTTGATCCGCTCGTTAATCTCGATGAGAACGAGAATAACAACCGCCATTCCTATGAATGCAAAAAGTGCTTTCATTTCATCATTCCATCATTTCATCATTCCATCATTTCATCATTCCATCATTCCATCATTCCATCATTATCGACGCGATCTTCTTCAATCACGAGGTTATCGATGATAAACTGTTGACGCTCGGTTGTGTTCTTACCCATATAGTAAGCCAGTAACTCATTCACCGCATCTTCTTTACGCAGCGTCACTTGGTCCAAACGGATACCGGAACCTATAAAACCCTTGAATTCATCGGGAGAAATCTCACCCAGACCTTTGAATCGGGTGATCTCCGGATTCTTGATCTTATTCAGTGCTTTCTGGCGTTCTTCTTCCGAGTAACAGTAGATGATCTGGTTCTTGTCCTTCACGCGGAAGAGCGGTGTCTGCAGGATATAGACATGTCCTTTTTTCACCAGATCCGGGAAGAACTGCAGGAAGAAGGTCAGCATCAGTAATCGGATATGCATACCGTCCACATCGGCATCGGTAGCGATGATCACTTTGTTGTAGCGCAACTCATCCAGACCGTCCTCTATATTCAACGCCGACTGCAGACAGTTGAACTCTTCATTCTCATATACCACCGATTTACTCAGTCCGTAACTGTTCAGCGGTTTACCGCGAAGCGAGAACACCGCTTGCGTCCGTACATCCCGACTCTTGGTGATACTGCCGCTCGCCGATAAACCCTCCGTGATGAAGATACAACTCTCCAGACGCAGATCATCGTCCGAGTCCTTGGAACTCTTGACGGGTTTGGCATCATTGAGATGGATCTGGCAGTCGCGCAACTTCGGGTTATTCACCAGGTTCTTCTTCGCCCGCTCGCGCGCCGCTTTGGTTACACCCGCAATCGCTTTCCGTTCTTTCTCGCTGTCCTGAATCTTCTGCAGCATGATCTCCACCGTCTGGGGATTCTTGTGCAGGTAGTTATCCAGATGCTGTTTGACGAAGTCGTTTACAAACTTATTGACGGAGATGCCGCCGGTAGGACTCATATCTTTGGAACCGAGTTTGACTTTGGTCTGCGACTCGAAGACCGGCTCCTCTACGTTGATAGCAATTGCTCCGACTACGCCGTTACGGATGTCTGCGAGTTCTTGGTTCTTATTGAAAAACTCTTTGATGGTACGTCCGATCGCTTCGCGGTAAGCGGCTTGGTGCGTACCGCCTTGGATCGTGTGTTGACCATTGACGAACGAGTAATACTCATCGCCGTTCTGGTCGGTATGGGTCAGCGCAATCTCAATATCATCGCCCTTGAGGTGAATAATCGGATAGAGCGGATTCACCGTCATGTTCTCCGTCAGCAGATCGAGCAGACCGTTTTTGCTCACAAATTTCTTACCGTTATACACCAGCGTCAGACCTGTATTGAGGTAGGCATAGTTACGCAGCAACTCCTCGATATAGTCATCGCGGAAATGATAGTTCTCAAAGAGTCCCTTGCTGTCATCGGGTACAAACTCAATGACCGTACCGCGTTTCTCGGTTCCGTTATAATCCTGGATATCCGTATCCTTGGTCAACTTACCTTGCGCAAACTCTGCCCTACGCATCTTACCGTCGCGGTACGACTCTACGGCGAAGAAACTCGACAACGCGTTCACGGCCTTGGTACCGACACCGTTCAAACCGACCGATTTCTTGAAGGCCTTGCTGTCGTACTTTCCGCCTGTATTAAGCACACTCACTACTTCGACTAACTTACCCAAAGGAATGCCGCGTCCGTAGTCGCGCACGCGTACGCGACCGTCCTGTACATCCACTTCGATCACTTTTCCTTCACCCATGCGGTACTCATCAATCGAGTTATCGATACTCTCTTTGATAAGTACATAGATACCGTCGTCGGAGTGACTGCCGTCACCTAACTTACCGATGTACATACCCGGACGACGGCGGATGTGCTCCATGTCATCCAAGTGGATAATGTTCTCTTCGCCGTACTCCACGGCTGCCAATTTTATTTCGTTTTCTTCTGCCATAATTCAAGTACAAATGCTTTTGCCGCATCATGATCGTTGGGGATAACTCCATCCAGGATCGCTTCTTTGATGGCAGCCTTCAGTTCACCGACCAACGAACAGGGTTCCAGATGGAATAGTTCCATGATCTCCATGCCGTCCACAGGCGGTTGGAAATTACGAATCCGGTCCCTCTCTTCCAGTTCCACCATCTTCTCCCTAACCAACTGATAGTTCCGATGAAATCGGGCTTTTTTCTCTTCGTTGCGACTGGTTATATCTGCATCGCAAAGGAGCATCAGGTCGTCTATATCGTCACCCGCTTCAAAGAGCAAACGTCTTACCGCACTGTCCGTCACCGTATCTTCAATCAGGTTGATCGGTCGCATATGCAGATCCACCATCTTCTTCACATACTCCATCTTCTCATTCAGCGGCATCTTCATCTTCGCAAAGATCTTAGGCACCATCTTCGCGCCTATGTAGTTATGGTTGCGGAAAGTCCATCCCGCCTGCGGATCCCACTGTTTGCTGCGCGGTTTGCCGATATCGTGTAACAACGCCGCCCAACGAAGCCAAAGGACTTTATCCTTTCGTTCATTCGTTAAATCGTTCATTCGTTCACTCGTTAACTCCGCTACATTATCCAGTACTTTGAGTGTATGCAAAAACACATCCTTATGTCCGCGCCCTTCCTTCACTTCGATACCCTTCAGTGCCGCTAACTCCGGGAAGATAAGTGGCAGCAGGCCTGTCTTATCGAGCAGCAGCCATCCCTCCGAAGGACGCCGACTCATCATGATCTTATGCAATTCCTCCGCGATACGCTCGCGCGTGATGATACCTATCCGTTCTTTATTGCGCGCGATAGCATCGAATGTCTCGCCGTCCAAAAAGAAACCCAACTGGGTCGCAAACCGTATGGCGCGCATCATACGCAGCGGATCATCGCTGAAGGTGATATCCGGATCCAGAGGCGTACGGATGATACAGCGCTCTAAATCCCCGATTCCATCGAATGGATCCAGCAATTCACCATACCGGTCTTTGTTCAGACAGATCGCCATGGCGTTGATAGTAAAATCCCTTCTGTTCTGGTCTTCCTGCAGCGTCCCGTCCTCTACGATCGGATTGCGACTGTCATGCGTATAACTCTCTCTTCGTGCCCCTACGAACTCCAGCTCCAACTCGCCCCGCTTCACTTGCGCCGTACCGTATGTCTTAAATACCGCCAAGTGCGCTTTCTTGCCTAATTTCTTCGTTACTTCTTCCGCCAATGCGATACCCGAACCTACTACGACGATATCGATATCATCGGAGTCACGATGCAGAATCAAATCCCGCACCCAACCACCTATCACGTAGCATTCCAAACCCATTTGGTCAGCCGTCTCACCCACCAAATGCAGAATAGGATTCTCTATTTTCGGATCACAAATGACCATATTTTGCAAAATCGGGTGCAAAATTACAAAAAAAAAATGAAAAATGCAAGAAATATTTGTGTAATTCAGAAAATTGTTGTACCTTTGCACGCTTTTTCGAGTAAAAAGCACGTCATTATTATTAACCCGGGCATGGATTCGCGTAATCCGCAGCCCATAAAACAACACAAAACAAATGGCAACAAAAATTCGTTTGGCTCGTCATGGTCACAAAGACTATGCTTTCTACCACATCGTAGTAGCAGACAGCCGCTCGCCGCGTGACGGCAAAATCATCGAGCGTCTCGGTTCGTTCAATCCCAACACCAATCCTGCAGCAGTGATCCTCAATTTTGAGCGTGCATTGTATTGGGTAGGCGTAGGTGCGCAACCCACCGACACCGTACGCACCATCCTTTCTAACGAGGGCGTACTGCTCATGAAGCACCTCAATGGCGGTGTAGCCAAAGGTGCATTCAGCGCAGAAGAGGCTCAGAAGCGTTTTGACGCTTGGAAAGCTGAGAAAGAGGCTAAGAACGGTAAGATCAGTGCTGCTGAGGCAGACAAGAAGCGTGCTGCTGCAAAGGCTCTCCTCGCTCAAGAGGTAGAGACCAACAAGGCAAAAGCCGCTGCTATCGCTCAGAAACGCGCTGAGGCTGCAGCTGAGCTCGCTGCTGCTGCGCAAGAGGCTGCTCAGGAAGCAGCTGCTGCTGAGGCAGAAGCAAACGGCGAAGAGGCTCCCGCAGAGGAACCCGCTGCAGAAGCTGAGGCTTAAAAAGTCAATTATTTGGCAAAAAAACGTCCTTTTGGGCGTTTTTTTTTGCATATATGCAGAATTTGTTGTACCTTTGCGCACCAAAGTGCGCAGAGTCAGAAAAAACGATGCCGAAAATAAGTGTCATAGTGCCCAATTATAACCATGCTCCTTTCCTTAAGGAACGCATGGAGACTATCCTTGCGCAGGACTATTCCGATAGGGAGATTATCCTGCTCGATGATGCTTCTACGGACGGCAGTCTGGCTGTTTTGGAGACCTATCGGCATCTTCCCCAAGTGAAGGTCTTGGAGGTTAATGCCGTAAATTCCGGAAATACTTTCCTGCAATGGCAACGGGGGCTCGCGTACGCCACAGGCGACTATATATGGATCGCGGAGAGTGACGATATCGCTTCGCCGACGCTCCTGTCCCGTCTGGTGGAAGCACTCGAATCGCAAAAAGCGGTGATGGCGTTCGCGCAGAGCCGGATGATAGACGAGCAAGGACGCGCTTTACCCCGACGGATTTATAGTCCTTTCACCCGCTCGTTCGGGATGGAGGGTAAAGATTTTATAGTGCAGCATCTATTAGGTGAAAACTGTGTCTGCAATGCCAGTGCGGTCCTGTTCCGTCGCTCGGCACTCCGTACCGTCGATATGGCGCAAGTGGCGCAGTACCGCGCCAGCGGTGACCGGCTCTTCTGGATACAAATCGCCTTGCAGGGGAGGGTGGCTTTTGTGGCAGAACCCCTCAACCGCTTTCGGCAACATACGCAGAAAGTGTCCATCACGGCGGCAGAGCAAGGTCTGAATTGCGTACAAGATCATCAGATCTATGCGCAGGTCCGTTCCTTGTTACCCTTGACGAGGTACCAACAGCGTCTAATCTGTGGCTATCATTGGCAAGCCATGCACCAACCCTGGGTGACGCAACAGGGCTTAGAACGGGCGATGAAGGAATGGAGCAAAGAACCCCTTTTCGGTTGGTTATCTTGGTGTGTATATAAATGCCATCGCATAGCGATAAGAATGAAAAAGACATGTTTTATCTGATCTGTTTCGGCATATTGATTGTGCTGGCTATACTCAATATCCAGATGCACGACAAACTCAGTTCGCAGATCCTGAGTGGCATTTCGGCGTTGCTACTGATCGCTATTGCCGGTTTGCGCTATGAGACCGGTGGCGATTGGGATGTCTATACCCAACTCTTCGCTGAATATCCGTCCTTCAGTCGATTGATCGGTCATCCGGTTGAATTGCTGCAGCAGCAGACGGAAGAAGGTTTTACCCTCTTATGCGCTTTCATCAAATCGCTCGGAGGAACCATCCAACATCTCTTTCTGGTGGTAGCCTGCATCAATATCACCCTCATCACGGTGGCGCTGCAGCGATATACCAAGTACCCTGTTGTGGCGCTGCTCTGCTATTACGGCATCCTCTATTTCAACCTGGAGATGATCTATATCCGGCAGGCAACCGCCATCGCCCTTTGTTTCTATGCCCTGCAGTACCTTCGTTCGCACGAACTATGGAAATACCTCGTGGTCATTATCCTTGCTTGTACTTTCCATCGCGTGGCAGCACTCATGATCCCGCTCTATTTCGTGCTTGACCGCCGGTTGCCCGAGTGGGTCTATCTGACGGTGATAGGGATAGGCGCCATCGTGATGTTGGCAGGTATTCCATGGATACAGACTATTTTCTTCACCGTTTCCGGATGGCTCGGAGAGAACTACGCCGAGAAAGCACAGATGTACACCTCAGAGGCGATGTTTGCCGTTCCTCGTGGCCTGAGTCTGGGTTTTGTGCTCAATCTGCTGATGATCATCGTCATCATGTTCTTCAAGAAAAAAATCGATGCCCTGCCGTACGGTACGATCATGCTCAACCTCTTCGCCCTCAGTCTGGTGCTCTATTATTACTGCTTCGAACTGGTGGAGGTATCTAACCGTGTGCGGCTCTTTTTCCTCATCGGTATCATCGCGTTGCTGCCGATCGTGTTGGAGACCTTACCGCTCTTCCTGGAGCGCTTGGCAGGCTTGGTCATCATCGCGCTGTATTGCTTCAGTTTCTCGCGTTTTATCTTCCTGGAGAAACCCGAAGCGATAGCCTATAATCCGTATCAGAACTATATTGAATATAAAATCCATCCGCATCCGAGTACTGGTAAGCAGCGTTTGGAACAGTCCCACCAATTCTTCCGGCATGACCGCAAGCAATAGACATATCCTCATTATCAACCATACGCGTGAACGACACGGGTCGGAACATGTGATGCTGGAGACCTTGCGTCAATGCCGGGCGCAGGGATGGCGTGTCACTTTGGTCTTACCCCTCAATCGACCCGATGGAGGCCTGGCGCAAGCGGTGGGTGAGGATACCGAGATCCTGTATCTCAATTATAAGAATAGCGGAGTAGGTCTATTCCGTTCTTTGGCGATAGAACTGTATAACCTGCCGGCGCTGGTTCGTTTGGTGCGATGGATACGGAAACATCCGGTGGATGCAATATATACCAATACCTCGGTCATGTTACTCGGCTTGGAAGCGGCACGATGGACCCATACACCCCATATCTGGCATTGGCATGAACTGCCTACCGGAGCCTTCGGTTGGCCGAAAGCGTCTTTGTTACTCCTGCGTCATTGGTGGCGAAGAAGTACCCAAGTCCTTTTTATTTCCCGTCTCCAGCAAGAGCAATGGCAGAAAGCACTTGGAACCCGGATCGATAACGGACAGGTCATTTATAACCCCGTAAGAACGATTCGTGCCACCCATAAGACCACTTCCGATACGCTGCGGGTAGGGTATATCGGTAGTATGGAACCGCGAAAGAACCTCGATTGGTTGAAGCAAACGGTATCTTCGTTGGCGAACGAGTATGCGATTCGATTGGACCTCTACGGTGCCGATGCGCCCCTTACGGACGGACCGATACAGATCCATCCTTTCACGCCCGATGTGACCTCGGCGTATGCAGACATGGATATCTTCGTGCTCCCTTCCTGGTCAGAGACCATGCCGCTGGTGGTGCTCGAAGCGATGCAGGCCGGTGTATGTGTGCTCCAAACGAATCAATCCGGCATGCCTCAGATCATGCAGGACGGCGATACCTGCCTTTTTATCAACCCCTACGAACCGGATAGTTTGCGTACCGCCCTTATCCGCTGTATGGATGCCTCCTACCGAACTGAGATAGCAACGCGTGGACAGCGTTTCGTGCAGCAATGGATGGCCACCCATAACTATCCGCAACAGATCATCGCATGCTTTAATCAATGCTTCAAACACTGATATGGACCTGAATATATGCATCGTACATTATAACTCCGCGGAAACGATCCGTTGTCTGGAGAGCCTCGCGGCGCAGACCGTGCGACCATCGGTCGTACTGGTCAATAATGCCTCTACGGATGGTTCCATGGATCCTATCCGGGCGTATGCTAATACCGGTTCCTTGGCTATCACGATTCTGGAGGCTCCCTCCAATGGAGGTTTTGCGGCAGGGAATAACATCGCTTTGCGATGGGCGCATCGGCATACACCCGAGGCATGGAATATGCTCCTGAATAACGATACCCTGTTGCCCGAAGATTTTGTGGAGCAATTGATAGCGACTGCCGAGTCCATTCGTCAACAGTCATCCGTACCTTTCGCCTTGTCGGTCACCGAATACGACGGTTCCAAACGGAAGAAACGCCATACCGGGATGCAGTATCTCTCCCTTCCTACGGGTTGGTGTTTTGCGTCCTCGGGTCTCTGCCGTACCCCGTACTTATGCGGTGCATGTGTCTTGCTGGATCCCCGGGCGCCCTTGTGGGATGAATCGTATTTCCTCTATTTCGAGGATGCCGATTATGCCAAGCGCTTGCAGGCCAACGGCTATCGCTTGCTGACCACCGACATCACCCGGTATTACCATATCAAAGGTGCCACTACTGCGTATAACCCCGAACTCATTGCCATCCAAATGACGAGTATGTGGCGTTATTATCGCACCTATTATCCGCGCTTGATGCCCGTAGTCCGGTGGTTCCGCGTGTTCACCAACCTCCTTCGCGGACGCATCCGCGTAGCGCGTATCATTAACCAAACATATCATCAAGCATGATCTATATCAACGGTCGATTTCTGAGTCAACGCATCACCGGTATCCAACGGTACGCTTATGAGATCTGTTGCGCCTTGCAGCAGATAGGAGTGGCGTGTACCATTTTGGCACCGACCGATATACGCGAGGAATATGACCTGACGGATCTGACGGTAGAAGTCATTGACGGCAAAGGATCGCATTGGTGGGAACAAGTCACATTGCCGCGCTATATGCGTCGCCATCATGACGGACAACTGCTGCTTAGCCTCAGCGGCTTGAGTCCCATGGCATATGCGCATAATATCCTCACGATTCATGATATATCCTATCTGCTTCGTCCGCGTTCCTATTCATGGACCTATTGCCTGTATTATCAACTCATGACGCCGCTTATCGCCAAGCGAGCCAAGAAGATACTGACGGTGAGCGAGTTCTCCAAACTGGAGTTGGTGGATAAACTGTCTATACCTGCGCAAAAAATTGAAGTGGTCTATAATGCGGTGCGTCCTGCTGCTATCTTACCGCGTGACACGAAAGAGAAATATATGTTGGCAGTCGGGAGTCTGATGCCGCGAAAGAATATCAAGCGCTTGTTGGAAGCCTATTGCGATATGGAGCACCCGGATTTTGACCTGTATATCGTCGGCGGGTTGTATGCTACCTATGCGGATGCTCAACTCAGCGACTATGCAGACCGGAAAGGCGTGCGATTCATGGGGTATGTACAGGGCGAAGCATTGACGCGGCTCTATCGGAATGCTGCGGCTTATATCAACCCTTCGCTGTATGAAGGTTTCGGCATTCCGTTGATTGAAGCCATGCAGCAGGCCTGTCCTGTCGTAGCGGCAAATATACCGGCTTTCCATGAAGTATGCGGTGAGGCCGCTTTGTTCTTTGACCCGCTCGACGTAACGGATATACGGGAGAAAATGCAGCGTATCATGCAGGACGATGCCCTCCGCCGCCAGTTGGCGGATCAAGGAACCGAACAAGTCAAACAATTCAGTTGGGTCAAGTCAGCTGAACGGATTAAAAACATAATCGGTAATCTATGAGCGAAAAAATGAAGATAGCCTTTGTGGGAAACAGCGCGTTGACGATGATGAACTTCCGCTTGGGAGTCATGAAAGCGCTTTCTATGCAGCATGAAGTGGTGATGATCACGCCGTCCGATTGTGCGTTGACGCCCTTGAAGGGAACGAACATACGGTTTATTCCGATAGAAGTGGATTGTAAGGGAAAGAATCCCATACACGATTTCCGTCTTCTCGCTCGCTTGAAGCACCTCTATGCGCAGGAGAAGTTCGATTTCATCTTCCATTATACGATCAAACCGATCATCTACGGTTCGATAGCTGCTTCGTCCTTAGGCATCCGCCATATCAATGTAGTGACCGGTTTGGGCTATACCTTCATCCGGCATAACTGGCTCTTCCGTCTCTCCTGCCGGATGCATCGGTACGCATTGCGACAGACGAATGCCGTATGGTTCCTCAATCAGGACGACTGTGACTCCTTCGTTCAATGGCGTATCATCCCGTCTTCCAAGACCCATATCATCCATGGCGAAGGGGTGAATACGGATTATTTCCGTGCTACTGCCGCACCCGCGCTACCCTTCATTTTTCTCTATTGCGGACGGATGTTACGCAGCAAAGGCGTGGAACTCTTTATCCAGGCGGCGGAGCAACTCAAGCACGAGTATCCCGAGGTGCGATGGCAACTCTTGGGACCGCTGGATGCTCTCAATCCGGATGCCATCCATCCGGCGGAGATGGAAGCATGGGTGCGAAATGGGATCGTGGAATATAAAGGGGTGACAAGTGATGTGCGTCCGTTCTTGACGCGCTGCTCCTGCGTAGTGTTACCCTCCTATTATATGGAAGGGGTACCTAAATCACTCATGGAAGCAGCTTCCATGGAACGACCCATCATCGCTACCGATGCGGCCGGATGCAAAGATGTGGTGCTGGATGGCGTGAATGGATTATTATGCGAGAAAAGAAGTGTGGAAAGTCTCGCGGCTGCCATGCGGCGGATACTCGATATGTCGGCTGACCAACGGCAAGAAATGGGGCAGAAAGGACGCGAATTGATGCTCCGTAAGTTTGATGAGAAACTGATTATTAACGAATATAAAAAAGCATTGGAGACCTATGCTTAACATATCGATTGTCTTATATCGTCCCAAGTGGGAACAAGAGGTACTTCCGCTCATAGACGAACTGCTACGCATCAAAAACCTGCGTAAGATTTTCTTGTTGGATAATAGCGAGAAATCATGGCTCAAACAACATGTGGATATGCAAAAAGCCACGATTCCATCGGAGAAAATCCGCTATATGGCGATGCCGAAAAACCTCGGTTACGGCAAAGCGCATAATATTGCCTTGCGCGAGAGTGCATATCATAATACCGACCTCCATCTGGTGATGAATAGCGATATCCGGGTCAAAGCCGAAGATATTGATGCCATGCATGATTGGATGATAGCGAATCCCCAGGTGGGACAACTCATGCCGAAAGTGATTAATCCGGATGGTACGCAGCAGTACCTTGCCAAACGACTACCGTCTCCGCTGGATGTGTTCGGAAGAAGATTCTTACCCAAAGCATGGATTGAGAAAAGGAACAAGCGGTTTGAGTTACGTGACCATGATCTTACCCGTCCGATCAACGCCCCCTATCTCAGCGGTTGTTTCATGTTACTACGCACCCAAGCCGCTGTGGAAGCCGGACTGTTTGATGAACGCTTCTTTATGTACCCCGAAGATATCGACCTCACCCGCCGGATTCATCGGAACTATCTGACGCTCTATTACCCGGCTTGGACCATCGTGCATGCACACGCGCGCTCCTCTTATAAAAACAAACACATGCTCCGGATTCATATCCAAAACATGTGTCGCTATTTCAATAAATGGGGTTGGTTTTTTGACCCCGAGCGTCAAACGTTCAATAATCTGTAAGCCAGGTATCCTCCGTACACAATCAGTAACAGAGCTCCTGCCCAGCGTTGGATCTTGCGTTCCTTGTTGGTCTTGACGGCCATCCAGACAATGATACTGCCGGCGGCAGCCATCAGGGCGTCCAACTCAATACCTTCGTACGCCGGTAATGGACGAACGATGGCGCTGGTAGCCAGCACGAAGAACACGTTGAAGATATTGCTGCCGAAGACATTGCCGATCGCAATATCCGAGTTATGCTTGGCAGCTGCAATAACAGATGTCGCCAGTTCCGGTAACGACGTACCTAATGCCACGATGGTCAGACCGATGATCGCCTCGCTGACCCCCATCCTTGTTGCCAGATCCACAGCGCTCTTTACAATCAACTCACCACCAACTATCAGTCCCACAAGACCGCCTAAAATAAGCCCTAACGCCTTCCCGATCGTTAATTCTTTCACTCCTTCATTCGTTAACTCGTTATCCTCCGGGTGGTCTTTGGCATGGCGGAAGGTATTATAGAGGAAATAGCAGAAGAGTAGCAGTAAGATAACTCCGCCTATACGTCCGACCCCTTTGCCGTCTTCGCCGAAAGGCAGTTGGACTGCTACAAACACCAGCACGAAAAGACCGGCAATGATAGACATCGGGATGTCGAAATCCCGACTGCGCTTCTGGGTAGCGATGGGATAGACCAGCGCTGTAAGGCCGAGAATGACGAAGGTATTGATGATGTTTGAACCCAGAATATTCGTTAGCGCCAAGTCCGTCGATCCTTCTGCCACAGACACCATGTTCACCACGAACTCCGGCATGGACGTGCCAAACGCTACGACGGTCAAACCGATCACCAGATCGCTGATCCCGAACCGTTTCGCTATCGCCGATGCACCGTCCACTAACCAATCCGCACCTTTAACCAGCGCTACAAAACCCAGTACGATAAATATCGCACCTACCCACCATCCGTAAGCTAACAACGTTTGTATAATATCCATCTTATCTTTTGTCTTTTATCTTTGAGCGAAGCGGTCTTTTTTCTTTTGACTATTTATACATTAAACAAGAAGTGCATTATATCTCCGTCTTGAACTACGTAATCCTTACCTTCGATACCCAGTTTACCGGCAGCACGGCATTGCGCTTCGCCTCCGAGGGTCACGAAATCCTCGTATTTGATTACCTCTGCACGGATGAAACCGCGCTCAAAATCCGTATGGATTACACCCGCGCACTGCGGCGCTTTCATGCCCTCGCGGAAAGTCCATGCCCGTACTTCATCTGAACCCGCAGTAAGGAACGTGCGCAGTTTGAGTAGGGCATATGCGGCCTTGATCAACCTGTTCACACCGCTCTCTTGCAACCCGATCTCCTCCAGGAACATCTGCCGCTCTTCGTAGGTCTCCAACTCGGCTATCTCGCTCTCGATCTTGGCGGCTAATACCAACACTTGGGCATCCTCGTCTTTCACCGCCGCCTTGACCTGTTCTACATACGCATTGCCGTTCACTGCAGCCGACTCATCCACATTGCATACATACATCACCGGTTTGTTGGTCAGCAAAAATAGGTCCTTGGCTGCGGCTTCCTGGTCTTTGTTTTCTAACTCTACCGTACGGGCGTTCTTGCCTTGCGAAAGCGCTTCGCGGTATTTCACCAGCACCTCCAACTGCAACTTCGCGTTCTTGTCTCCACCCGCCTTGGCTGCTTTCTCGCATTTGGCGATACGGCTCTCCACGGTCTCCATGTCTTTCAACTGCAACTCCGCATCGATGATCTCTTTGTCACGCACCGGATTGACAGAACCGTCCACATGCACTACGTTCTCATCATCGAAACAACGGAGCACATGGATGATGGCGTCCGTCTCGCGGATGTTGGCGAGGAACTTGTTTCCGAGTCCTTCGCCCTTACTGGCTCCTTTCACCAAACCCGCAATATCCACGATTTCAACGGTAGTCGGTATGACTCCGCGTTCTGGTTTGCAAATCTCGCCCAGTTTAATCAAACGCTCATCGGGCACAGTGATCACCCCCACGTTCGGCTCGATCGTGCAGAACGGGAAATTGGCGCTCTGCGCCTTCGCGTTACTCAGACAGTTGAAGAGGGTACTCTTGCCCACGTTCGGCAACCCTACTATTCCACATTGTAATGACATATATAATTACGATTTTATTCCTTCACAAAAAAAATCCCACACATGTTGCCATATGCGGGATTTTTGTAGCGGGACCCAGGATTGAACTGGGGACCTCATGATTATGAATCATGCGCTCTAACCAGCTGAGCTATCCCGCCCTTTCATCAAAAGCGGGTGCAAAGGTACTGCTTTTTTTTGATATACGCAAATTTTTGCGTGTTTTTTTTGCAAAAAAAGAAAATTACCCTACTTGCATGCCGCTTTTGACTTCCTTTTAGCCTTGCGGATGGTTCGCATCGTAGGCGGCTATTTTTTGCCACCCCAAAAATGCAACAGCAAGGACTCGTCCAAAAAATCCGTCATGGCTATTATAAAAAAGTGGCATGACCATTTTGTCCTTTTTGTCCATTTGTCCATTTCTCGGTTTTTGGACAATATGGACAATTTGGACAAAAAGGACACCTCAAAAATATTTTGTCTGTTAGGTCGGATGCCATCCGACATCCCGTCAACTACGGGTCATTTACCTGTCATTTACCTGCCAACTACGAGACAATCCTAGACCATTGACCCGACCATCACGGGGTCATGTACCTACGACTACATACCGTCCTAACAGTTTAACAATTTAACAGTTTAACAATTTAACCCTTAAATTACTATGGCATTAGTAACATTTGCAGATGGAATAGACACTGTCCATGGCGCGCTTGATAGCGTCAAAGAAGGTCAAAGAAAACGCGCGCGGTCTTTTGGGGTATCCCTTTTTGGAACCATTCTCCTCAGTGAGCAGTAGAAAAGAGCGACTTCGGTCGCTTTTTTTACCACCATAGGTAGCGGTTGTGATGGTCGCGGGTGTCGCGGGCATGGGGATGACGGCGAGGACGGGAAGAGGTGTTTTCGAACGAGAAAGCATAATAGGCCCGGATGCCGAAGTCGAGATAACGACGGTTGGTGATAGAGGAAGGTGCGTTCATGGTGACAGATGGCACGGGGTCATTCGCGTTGAGGATAGGAGCAACGCGAATGATTGGTGATTGGTCATTTGTCATTGGTGATTTTGGACTCCATACGGCGATGTCGGCAAAGGCCTGGAGGCCGAGGATGTGTTGGTCGGTCAGGTGCCACTCGTAGCCTATTTCCAGCGCCATGAGGACATGGTAAGCCGGTAGGGAGGAGGGGATAGGTTGTGAGTAAGGAGTGGCTAATTTACCGGTGATGAGTTGGTCCACCACATGGACATCGTACAGCGGGTAATAGGCATCGATGGACGCTTGGGTAATTGTGGCAGTGCTTGACGCAGCGAAAGGCAACATGAAACGCGGACCTATATGGAGCGTGACATGATAGAAAGAGAGGGCAAGAAGCAGGGACACATCGGCTTTGGCAAAACGGTCGGTTAGTAAGTAAGTAGATTTGACCGTATAATCCATTTTGTTACCGAGATAATCGAAATTCGAATAAGTGTCCGAGTTCTTGCCCTTCATGTTTGTTGCGCCGTATCCGATGCCTGCGCCGACAGCCACACCGAGTCCGAAACGGTCGGTCAGGTTGCCGTAATAGGTATAGCGCAGGTCCAAAGCACCTGTTCCTCCGATACCGGGTTTCACCTCCCCCGTTGCTCCAACCGTAGCAGTAGGCAGATAGGTCTGCCCGCCGCCACGCACACCAATCGAGAGCATGGAGGTTTGTGCCCGTCCCTGAATAAAGAATAAGGAACAAAGAGCCAGGACTAATATGTTTTGTTTCGCGCTTGTCATTGGACTACGATATACCGTAGGACGGTTCGTTGTTCGCCGTTTTGGACGAGGACTTGATAGCAACCGGGGACGGGTTGTGCTTGCAGATCCATACGCTCCGCGTTGTCGGTGGTGAGGGTCTGCAGACAATGTCCGGCAATGTCATAGATGGTGACGGTTGTCGGTTGACCCGGGTTGAGATGCAGCAGTCGTTGCGGTTCATGGGCTCGCACCATTGTGGGTTCCAACAACGGCGGTGCGTAAGCAGCCGAGGAGGCATAATGGACGATGAAGGACCGCATGAGGTCGGTACACAATACACCTGACGGACTACTGCTCACATCCACCGAGGCATAATAATCACCTGTGCCCAAGAAAGATTGGTCGATAGTGAGCGAATAGCCGATACCCACCCTTTCGTCATCAGCACTTGCGCCGTCGGTCAGTTTATCCGGTGCGCCCCGCACACGATACCACGTGACGGCCTCTTCGCCGAAGTAATACCCTTTGGCGTTGATGGACCGCACATCGAGTAAGATAAGCCAGTCGTAGAGGGCGACGACAGGAAGGGCAGGGTAGTCCCCGCAGTTAGGTGCAAAGTACGCCACATAATGCGCATCGCCAAGCACTTCGACCTGTCGCACGGCGTCGGTGTTACCGTCGCTCCAATGGTCAAAATGCCAGTCTTCCATCGGTGTGGCACGTAGTTCGATCCACGTCCCACAAGGCACCTCGACTGCCCCTATCGGCACCGCGAGAGCCAGGAATAATATGTGAAGCCACTTCCGCTTCAAAGCTTTTTTATTTAGTAAATCAAAAACGCGGCGGTACGACCATGCGGTCTAATGTTTATCGTCTGTTGGTCTCTCGTGAGCGAGCTCCCATAGCCCACCACCCGCTAACCATTACGTACAACTACAAGTTGTCCGTCCGCCTTACAAAAATGCGCTTTGCTTACAAAAATTCCAAAAATCTATTCAGCGTGTAACTATATTAAGGCAAAACCGTTACGGTTACGTCACCGTGGGTAGCGTCGTCAGCGTTAACCTCTACGTTGAATACCTTGGTCTTGAAGACTGCATGGAAGGTCGGCAGTACACCGTTGTACTCAAAGTCACGCGGAACGATCGCATAGTTCGGATCGGTCGGATCGGTGATGTCGCTCCAGTGATCGAACTCCGAACAGTCGTCATCGGTGTGCGGAGTGAGGTGCAGGGTCGTTCCGTGAGCAACCGGGAAGTCAACACCCGGGTCGATAGACGGATCAACAACCGTTTCGTCCGCAGCGAAAGTAGCGGTGAAGATCTTTGCCTCTTTGATGTTCGCAATCGTACGGGTCGCTTCGGTGTTACCGTCGTTCCATTGAACGAAGTGGAAACCGGATTTCGGAGTAGCGGTGATCGTTACACTTCCGTCACAGTTAACGGGGGTACTGGCCGTTGCATCAGCAAAAGCGTTTACAGCGCATACGAGGCTTGCGCTAAGCACTACGAATAATTTTTTCATAATGATTGGTGTGTTAATTATTGTTAATATTTTTGTTAATTTTCCTTTTACTTACGGGTTTACCGTGATACTTACATCGCCCATGGTCGGGTCTTCGGCTTGGACGGTGACGGTATAGGGTCCGCCTTCGCCTTCGATATGATATTTCTTCCAATTGGCTGTTGTATTATATAACTTTTCCGTTCCACACGGCACATGGAGGGTGATACTTGGTTGTGGCGATTTAGCGGTGAAATATTCCGGCCAACCGGGTATCTTATCCGTCCAATATACGTAAATATCCGTTA
>Ga0310694_10002393_pt1 | contig 19337 bp, 16 predicted proteins | sample 174DNAGHGhighgp2_FD_203884 | JGI IMG/M metagenome (GOLD analysis project Ga0310694, IMG submission 203884) | Sheep rumen microbial communities from Palmerston North, Manawatu-Wanganui, New Zealand - 1742 DNA GHGhigh gp2 (v2) (version 2) | ecosystem: Host-associated > Mammals > Digestive system... | reverse complement strand
ACCCAAGAAGTCAAAGAAGGAAGAGTAAATGTATACCTGGAAGGACATAAAACTTGCCACGTTACAGAAGATGTATGCTGCTGACGGTAGCGAAATAGTTGAGGACGAATCGACCAAAGACTATATCGCAGGTATGCCGTATGCGGCTAATGAAGGTTTGTATAGACTGCTGACTGCGGGGAAGTTCCTCACAAAGTCCATCAGTCTTAATCACATGCCTTGCAAGAATCTCATTCCCGAAATGGAAGCTATCGCATTAAATGACGGGTCTGACTGTGAGTTTTCCGCTGATGATGTTAAGTCTTACTACTTTCAGTATTCCGGTATCGGTGAAGCAACTATCACTGACGGGACTTTAACCGAAGTAATCTCAATGGACTCTTACGGTAAGTTCACGGAGTACAGCGGTAACTTCTCCGGTGTTGGCAAAGTAACTATCTCTTTCCATTCAGACTATCCCGCAACTGTAAAGAATATCGCACTGTATGATAAGTCATTCCCCGAAGTAGAAGGGAAAGCGTTAGTCCCCGAATACGGAAGATACGTCAAGTACGATTTAAAGAAGTTAGCGGGAGACTTCTATAATCTCTTCGATAACTCTATCACCTATGAGGGCGGAGTTTCACCCGTGTATTTAAACACCACGGATTATTACAGAGAGTCAGACCACATCTTAATACTTCCGTCTAACAAAGCGGGTATGTATACGATTTACTACCACGCATATCCCGAACAGATAACGGAAGACACCGAAGACGATTATGTGCTTCCTATTGATCCCGAAGTGGCTGCACTCTTACCTCTTTATATGGCATCACAGCTCTATCCTGATGATGACCTTGCTATTGCAACAACCCTTCGCAATCAGTTTGAAGTCGGTCTTGATTCACTTGTAAACACTTCACATTACAGCGGTAAAGAAAAATTTGTTTCGGAGTGGGTATAAATGCCGGTTCAATTCAAAGTCCCTGCTTCTCCTTCAAGAAGCACCTTAACAATAGATACGTTTTTAGGGGCTGATTTTACAAATGACCCTGCAAACGTTGATATAGATAAGTCCCCGAATGTCCTTAATATGATTAGGGACGTTCCCGGTAAAGTAAGGAAGTCAATGGGGTATCAGACCATTGCTACTTTTACCGACCCTATCAATGGATATCATACCAAGCGTGGAAAAGCACACGGCCTTATTCACGCAGGCACAAAGATATATGAAGGGGACTACGATAACCCTACGGAGCTTTACTCTGATGCAAACAATTCCCGTTCACGCTCATGGCAGTTTGGGGATAAGGTTTGTATTCTTGACGGTAAGGCTTTATTAATATGGGACGGAACAACTGTTGAGAAGGCTTCAACAAATGCTAAAATCCCCGTTACCTTAATAGGCGGTAATCCCGCAGGTGGCGGAACGTCTTACTATGCACTTAATCTTTTGTCCCCCGGATTCACCGAACAGTTTTTGGGTACAGCGGGTACTACCGAGTACCACTTAAGCTATACCGATCTTGACGATACCGAGGTTAAAGCGGAAGTCTTACAGAGTGACGGAACGTGGAATACGTTGGTCGAGAATACAGACTTCACAGTTAATCGTGAAACGGGAGTAGTCACATTCACTACGGCACCTGGGGAGTCACCCGTCACGGGAGAAGACAACGTTAAGATAACTGCATATAAGACTGTTGAAGGCTATGCAGATAGAGTCAATAAGTGTTCTATCGGTACTCTTTACGGAGCAAGCGGAGACCTTAACAGACTCTTTATATCGGGTAATCCTGATGATGAATATGTCAACTATCAGTGGTATTCCGCAGCGAATGACCCTACTTATTTTCCCGACACTAACTATCAGCTTATCGGCACTGCTAAATCAGCTATTGTCGGCTACTCTGTTATTTCTTCTTATCTTGCTGTATTTAAAGATAAACAAGAAGTAGAACAGAATATAGTCCTTGTATCGTCTACCACGGTAAAGGATGAAGTTACATTCGCAACCCAGACAACGTTACACGGTTCGCCTTCTATCTGTTCAGACTCACACGGATACTTGGCGGGAGAGCCTATATTCCTTACTGAATTAGGCGTGTATGCGTTGACTTCGCAAGACATTACGGGAAGAGAATTGACTAACCTTCGTTCCTTCTTCCTGAATGGAAAACTCTTAAAAGAAACAGACTTAAGCAAGGCGTTTGCCTTTGTATATAAAGACTTCTATATATTAGCCGTAAATGGCGTTTTATACATCCTTGACGGGCTTCAAAGTGTGCAGACGGATAAATCTGCCCCTTACTCCACAAGGCAGTTTGTAGGCTATTTTAGGGACAATGTAGACGCTAATACAATGTGGGAAAAAGACGGGGCGTTATGGTTTGGAACAAGGACCGGAAAAATCTGCAAGTTCTACACGAACCCTGATGATATCTTCTCCTACAATGATGATGGTGCGGCTATCGTTTGCAGATGGGAAACCCCCGACTTTGACGGAAAGCTGTTCTACAAGAATAAGACTTTCAGATATCTCGCAGTCAGACTTAAGCAGGCTATTGTCACTTCGATAAGAATGTCAGTAATGAAGCGCGGACTTTGGACTGTGCTTTCCACTAACGCTTCGACAGCATCTTACTTCTCATTCAAGTCTTTGGTATTCTCTAAACTTTCATTTTCAAGTGACGTAACAAACAGAGTAGTACCGCTTAAGACAAGAGTAAAGAAGGTAGATAAAGCAAGATACAGATTTGAGAACCTTAATGTCAATGAACCCTTTGCATTAGACAAGATCGGTATTGAATATGTTGAGAAAGGCAACTTTAAACATTAGGTGATAATATGGGAAACTTTCAGGACACATACAAAATCTCATCAGCGGATCGTAGTGGCAAGGGTGTAACGGGACTTCCCGACACGCCCGGACTTTCCACGGGTGATATGCAGGCAAGGTTTGACTCACTCGGTAATCTCGCTATTGATAAGTTCAATGCAGTAGTGGATGCAGTCGGTGATTCAATCTCTAATGACGATACGAAGTTACCCACAATGAAAGCAATCGTTGACTACGTTCAGGTAATGGGCGGTGGTGACATGCTTAAGGCTGTCTACGATACAGACGAAGACGGTGTTGTTGATAACTCGGAAGCACTCGAAGGACACAACGCAGTCTACTTCAAGAATCAGTATGCGATCACCTTACCCACTTCGGGATACACAGAAGAGTCCGTAACGATATGGGGAGAGACGAAGACATTACAAGTCCTTGAAATCACAGCAGATGTAGACTCTAATCCCTTGACTAACTTCGCTGCGGATATGGTCGCTGACTATCCCGTCAATCTCACGGGAACACTTGATGATTTTAAGAAGCTCTATGCCGTAGAAATCGGACTGAATAAAGTAACTGTTTACCTTGAAGAAGCACCTACTACCGCACTCAATGTTTTGATAAGGGAAGCATAATGAAACAGTTAAATTGGTATCAGATATTTGGAAATACTCATACAATCCCTGACGGAAGGACTGTAACGCCTACTGACGATATACAGACTTTACTTCATTGTGCAAACATCTGGGATAAATCATATACCACTCTTGCGGAAGTCCTTGCGGATGATGATACGTTATTCCTTATCTGTATAAGTGATAACGCTATTGATTATTTGGTTAGGTCAACAACATGGGCGGGCGTAAATCTTGTACCTACAATGACCGGAAGTACAACGCCTTCTGGCGAAGCGTCTGCAAGTGCAGCTTATGATTCTAACACACAAGGATGGAGAGCGTTTGACGGAAACGCATCTATGCCGTGGGTTGTTGCATCCCCTACAAGAACGGGTTGGGTTCGCTATAAGTTCGCTTCTCCCGTAGTAGTTAGTGGATTCTCTATTCAGAACAGAGACGAAAACACTACCTGGATTTGTTCTCCTGCGTCATTCTCGCTTCAAGGATCAAATGATGGAAACTCTTGGACTACTCTTGGAAGTTTTACAAATAGTGACAACACAAGAGCATACAAGGCTACATACGCAACAGATAATACTACCGCATATCAGTATTACCGACTCAATATAACTGATGTATTGCAAAGTGGTGGCGGAATTTCTGTTGGAGAATTACAGCTTTATAGCGAAGGAATAACAATAAGTGAATCCGCTATGCAGTATATCGGTGCATCCGATTATGCTTGCAATACACTTCTGTCTGACAGCACATGGGCTATGGCTATTCTTGATAGTTCGTATAAAGATTATGTGCTTAATGATCGAGTTCCCGTAATGACTTCCGACACAACTCCTTCTGGCGTTGCAAGTGCAAGTACCGTTTATAGTTCTACTTATCCTGCGTGGAAAGCATTTAATAGAACAAATGATGGTGTTGACGATTGTTGGCATTCTAACGGTGTAGCCCCTCAATGGTTAGGCTATCAGTTCGTAAATGCGGTTAAGGTTTCTCTTGTATCAATGACAAGCAGAAATCAAAGCAACAATGGTGTTATGCCCGAAGATTTTAAAATACAAGGTTCTGATGATGGAAACACTTGGACTGATTTAGGCTCATACACTTGGACTCACGGGCTGACCGGAAACGCAACAGATTCTTACTTCGTCTCTAACTCTAATTCATACAAGTATTACCGTATGTACGGAGAGACCTGCGTTGTATCTGGTGCAAAAATGAATATGGCTAAACTTCAATTCTTCGGCAGAATACCCGCAGGTGTTCAGTCCTGGCTCAAAGCAGGTGGTGTAAACAAGAAATACACTACTGTATCCGAAGTCTTATCTGACTTAACTACCCTTGCAACCTTAATGGCTTCATCAGACGCTATTGATTATCTCGTTACCGCAAAGGGATGGGCTACGGAAATCTGTTCCGATTCTAACGCAATGGCAGATATCGGAATGAACAACTACGCAGCGAATACCTTACTTGCAGATGAGACGTGGAGAGAGGCTATATGTAACTCTACTTACTTTGAGTCGGTTCTTAATGTAAAGAATCCCAACATGACAGATAACACTCATCCTTATGGAGAAGCAAGTGCAACAACTGTTTTCGACTCTACCTATCCTGCGTGGAAGGCTTTTGATGGAAATAATGATTCGGCTTGGGCAAGTGTTTCAGGTGGTGTGAATCAACGGTTGATGTACCAATTTGCATCTGCTCAAAGAATATATTTAGTGAAAATGAAGGTTTATTACGGAAGCGGACTTCGTGTAAAACAATTCACAGTAAAGGCTTCAAATGACGGAAACACCTTCGATACGTTAAAAAGTTTAACAACCCTTCCAAATACTACCGCAACAGACTATCAATATACAATCAATCCGGAAATGCCTTATCTGTATTACGCATTAGATAATATGGAGTCTTATGCTTATACCGTATCGTTATATGAGCTTCAATTCTACGGAAGGAAGGATATATAAAATGGAAAAAACCAACATGACAAAAGAAAATTCAATCCCTATGAGATACATGCAGAAGTATGCAAGAGGGTATATTGATAAGCGTGAAGACTTATACCTTCTTCCGATTCTGCAAACTTTTGTAGAGGATATGATCGCCGATTGGAAGGACGAAGAGACTGAAACTATCAACTATTATTTAGAAGATTATCTGGGAGATAACGACTAAATGGAAGAATATATCTCAATATCAGAGCATAGAGAGTTTGCAAGGAGAGTAGACGAAGAGAACGCAAGGCAGAACGACCGCCTTGATTCATTGGAAGTCGCTCTTAAGCAGATACTAAATATCTCTACTTCCGTTGAGAAGTTAGCCATCCACATGGAACACATGAGCAAGGAACAAGAACAGCAAGGGGACAGACTTAAGGTTCTTGAAGACAGAGACGGAGAGAAGTGGAGAAGCGTAGTCTCACATATTATCGTTGCGGTAGTAACTGCGGTAGTTAGTTTTATTCTCGGACGATTAGGATTATGAGCGTACAAACAGACTTCATCAATTCAATAGCCCCTTACGTTAAGAAGTGGCAAAAGACTTTCGGTTTCGGTGTTCCATCCGCAGTCATAGCACAAGCAATATTGGAAAGCGGATTCGGACAGTCAGACAAGGCAAAGTACAACAACTACTTCGGACTTAAGTACAAGCAAGGACGGGTAAATTGTGACAGTAGATTCGTTTCTACATCTGCTGAATACAAAGACGGAAAATATTACCCGATTATAACTGAATGGTTCGCCTTTGAAAATATGGATGATGGAGTGAAAGGATACTTCCAATTCGTATGGACAGGACCATACAAAGTAAAAGGTATCACCGATCCCGAACAGTATCTAACAGCTTTAAAGAGTGGCGGATATGCCACAAGCCCTAACTACGTTGAAAACAATATGAGAGTCATTGAGACTTACGGACTCCGCAAATATGATGAGGTAAATATGGTTCAATACGATTTAAACAGAAAACCGGATAGCCCACTTGCTAAATGTGCGATATGGACTTACAACTGCTCGATAAGGAATACGAAACTAAAGCCTTCACAGTTTAAGTTTGTACCACATTGTACTGCGGGAATGAGTAGTGCGGAAGCAACAGCAAGGTCATTTCAGAATCCTAACCGTCAAGCGTCTTGTACCTACTGTATCGGTTCTAACGGAGATATCGTGCAGAGTGTTCCCGAAGAGTATAGACCGTGGACTACGGGCGGAGACCTTAATGTAAACGGGGTCACGGGTGCAATGATAGACCACATGGCGTGGACTTTTGAAATTGCTAATACTGCACTTGCCCCCGACTATCCCATGTCAATGGAAGCACTCACTTCGCTTATCTATCTGATGGCGGATATCTGCAAGAGATACGGGATAAAGAAAGTCTATTGGAATAATGACAAGTATTTTTCAAGCAAGGCAGAGAATTACAATACGATCAACGTCCATAGATGGTACGCCCGCAAGAGCTGTCCTGGCAACTTCTTAATGAATTGTATGCCTACCGTTGCCGATTCAGTAAATTTACTTCTTGCTAACGGTGGAGACATTCCTTCGGGAGAGTATGTAATCGAAGGTGTTGATTATAGCGAAGTCTTTAATCCCACTTATTATAGAGACCATAACCCTGATGTAGCCGCTTCACCCTACGGAGTAAATGACAATACTCTTTGGGAACATTTCAGAGACTTCGGAATGAATGAGTTACGAAGAGGTAATGATACGTTTGACGCAAGGGCGTACAAGGAAAGATACGAAGACTTGCGTAACGCATACGGTGACAGCAATCAAATGTATTATTGGCATTGGATAGTTTTCGGCAAAGCCGAAGGAAGGAACGGATTATGAAAATTGATTGGAAAAGAAAGCTTACATCAAGGAAGTTTTGGCTTGCAATAGCCACATTCGTTTCAATGCTTCTTGTTTACTTCGGTGACAGTCCGAGTGACGCAGAGCAGGTATCAGCTCTCATTATGGCGGGTGCTACGGTGATCGCTTATATAGTCGGGGAAGGACTTACCGACAAAGCTAACATTGAGAAGGGAGAATAAAAATGGCAGTAAAAGCAGCAAGAGCAACAACAAGCAATAATCGCAAGAATATCTTGGGGACCACTACGGCAGGCAAGGGAACGACTACAACAATAGGATCACGCCCTTATAGTAGTGCTAATACCACTACTGCATACCAGGCCCCTACTTCTACTGTCGCAAAGGGAACTAATACCGCTGCGGTAAAGAATACCGCTACTTCGGCAGTCGGAAAAGGAACGAACACATCTGCTGTAAAAAACACGGCAGCTACGATTGCAAACACATCCGGCAAGGGAACTAATACTACTGCTTCAATGAATGTCGGACTTGATACTGTCGGCAAGGGAAGCGGATATACAGGCCTTCCTTATACCACGCCTAACACAAGTGCGTATAATCCCGCTAACAGCGTGTCTTCGTCAAATGATTCCGGCTACAATCCTAACGGCAAGGGCGGATTTGTTACCGCAACTCCTGAAAAGAATGATCTCACGCCTACTATGCTTGACGATTATCTTACCCCCGGATACAACGCAGCAGTAACTTTAGCAGGCGGTATGAACAATCCCGCACTTGCTAACATGGCCCCTCACGAAAGAACTAATCTTTGGATGAGCGTACTCGGTGCCGCCCCTGGCATTGCAGGTGCAAACACAACCGGACTTGAAACTCTACTTGATGCAGTCGCCGCACATCAGTCGGCAAAGAACGGCAGAAGAAATCTCTATACAAGCGACAAGAATCCTTACGGTTATGAAGAAGAAGGAAAGTCTGAAAGAGGTTTTGAAGAGAGACCGTACAGCAATCCTAACTATAACTTTGATAACTACGGATTCAGCGACACAAGAATGCAGGGCGTTGACAAACTCGGAAAGTATGACTACGGACAGTCGCCCATGAACTCACTTCTTGACGCACTTTCCGCAGGTCCCGCAGACAGCGACGTTAGACCTTACAGCACACCTAACGCAGACTTCCTTACAACCGGTGGTGATGGACTTCTCGGAAGTGACGCTTCCGCAAGTGCTACGTCAAAGAGTGGCGGCGGATCGGGCGGCGGTGGAACAAGGTCAAGCAGCACAAGCTATGGTGTTGGTGACAACGGTTATATGGATGTATCCGCACTCTATGATCTTCTTAATCAGAGACTTGGAGAGTATGACGCAAACTATAACAGCCTTCTTGCAAGTCTTAACGATAACTACACAAACGCTCTTAACGCACTCGGACTGAACTACGCAGATACCGAAGCACTCTTAAACAGTCAGCTTGCTAATTCCAGAAACGAACTTGAAGAAGCAAGGAAGAGACAGTTACAGGAAGCGTATATCTCACGCATGATGGGAGAGAAGAACCTTGCCGATACTCTTGCCGGATATGGCTTAAGTGGTGGGGCAACAGAGTCCATCCTTGCGGATATGAGAAACAACTACGCTAATACCCGTAATTCGGTAGAGGAAAAGACCCAGAGCAACCTTCGTGATCTGCTTCTCAACTATCTGTCTAACCTGTCTAACGCTCGTCAGAGATACAATGAGAATCTTTACAATGCGGAGAATAGCAGAATCAACGCATACAATGACGCAGCTAATTACAGAAGCCAGGCAAGGGCAGGGGCGTATGAAGACCTTTACAACACACTTGCTAACCTTACTATGAAAGGCATAAACTATGGCAGCTAAAACCACAAGGGCCAGTGTTGAAAAAGTACGCAGAGGAATCCAGGAGAGGACGGGCTTGACACCTACGGCCCGTCACTCCGAAATCCCTTCTTTAAAAAGCACAGCGAACACAGAGCAGGTATTAAGAGACCTCGGACAGACTGATGTTGCCCGTGGCTCTAATACCTTTTCTGTTGAAGCGGCTAAAAAGGGATCGCCTATTACAAGCGGTTTTGTCAATGCTTATGCAGACAACCCTAAACTTGCAGCCGCAGCTTCATTCCTTACCGGCTCTTCCGTAGCAAATGACATTTTCCGTCAGCGTCAGAATGAAGCAATGAAGGGTACGTTGACTAATGAAATGAAGTCGGCAGGTCTTACCCAGGCGGACATTGACACTTGGAATGCAGAACAGAACGAGAAGGAAAGACAGCAGGTATTGTCACAGTGGGCGAAAGAACATCCCATTATGACTACGCTTAACGCTATTCCTGAAAACGCATTCGGAAGTATCGAAGGCAATATCAACAAAGCAATAGATTACGTCAAGGGTAATCCCATTCAGTCTAAAGAGACCAACGCAGATATTTACAGAAGATCGGTTTCTGAAAATATCAATAGTGGTCTTGGCCGTGGTGCTTATGGTGTTGCTAACTCTATCGGTGACATGCTCTTTGCTGCATGGCTTACCGGTGGTCTCGGTGGCGGTGGTGCTGCGCAGGGTGCAAAGGGATTAGCAAAGCTCTTAAAAGGACTTCCCGCAGCGGGCGTTATGGGCCTTGAAAAATCCAATCAGGTAATGAATGACGCTTCTGAACGTGGACTGTCTAACAATCAGATTGCCGCAGAAGGATTATTGTCCGGTGCTTCCACTGCATTGACAGAAGCATTACCGTTCAGCAAATTCGGAGAAGGCGGCCATATAGTCGGTTCAATGCTTGCAGAAGGTTTGCAGGAAGGATCAGAAGATATACTCGATACTTTCTTTGACGAGCTTGTCACAAGAGTCGGTGGCAATGGAAATAAGTCGGACCTTTCCACAAGATACCGTCAGTATTTAAGTGCAGGCTACAACGCAGACGAAGCAAGGAAAGCAGTTACTTGGGATTACGTTAAGCAAGTGCTTCTTGATACCCTTGCGGGCGGTGCTGCCGGTGGTGCAATGGGCGGACTCGGCAACTTCATAAGCGGAAGGAATGTTATCACGGGCAAGATTCCGTCACTCAATGCCGAAGAGAACGTTCAGACCGAAGCAAAGACCGAAGAAGATATAGAAGCCGAAGATTATCTGCGTAGCATTCTCGAAGAAGCTAACCAGATGGAACTTCATCCGGAAAACGTTGGTCGTAACGAACAGACACAGCAGGTACAGTCCGAAGTCGCACAGCCTATTGAACAGCAAATTCAGCAGGCCCCGGAAGCACAGCAGATACCTAAAGTAAAACAGACTGTAAACTACGATTGGTCGCAGAACGTTTACGGTGAAGCCCCTGCCCGCAATATTGACACGGATTTATACAAACAGTATGCGAAAGATTACGACACTATGCTTCGTGAATACGGTATTACCGATAACGCATTAGCATTAGCGGAAGATATCAACAAAGCGTACAACAATATTGTATCGGCAGAAAACGCAACACAGCAGCAGAATGCAATAGAAAGATTTAACTATCTCATAAACCTTGCTAACGAAACGTTAGAGAATAGGACGGATGATCTTTATATCAACAACCGTGTGGAGAGTCAGCCTGCACAGCCTACGATCCCTTCTCTTACTAATCGTCAGGTAGCACAGTACACAAGGCAGGTAGAAGGCCTTATTGATAAACTTGGTATGTTTGGTAACAAGTCATTCAATAAGCCTCTTAACAATGCTCTTAAGGCCGTACAGAATACCCAGGGCGAAGAACAGCAGAACGCTATTGCAAGTCTCAATAATCTTGTAAATCAGATTGATGAGCAGATGGCCGGAAGCGAAGTAGGAGTAAATCAGCGTACTATCAATCAGGATATGTACGACGACATGAAGCGTGTCACGGACGGATATGTTGTCAAAGTCAATGACAATATGCTTAATGAAATAGGCCTTACTCTTAAACAGCTTAATGACAGAGTAAATACAACCGCAAGGGACGGAGTAAATCATATTAGGTTTGTCAAAGGTAATACCGGAACACCTATCGATTCCGTTTACAACGAACTTTATGAGCTGTCTAATCATCAGTTACCCGATCCCCGTAGTATGGCAGAAGGCGATCAGCTTAAGGCTGTCTACGATTATGTCACAAGAGCAAAGGCGGGCAAGAATGAAATGGCACAGACCGCCACTTGGGAGAATGTACCTGTTCTTGATAACCGTACTAAAGCCGAAGTTGATATGGAAAGTCAGACAGATGCGATCCTTGACAAGATTGCAAACGGCACAGTTACGAACGAAGACTATGATAACTTCCTGGATTCATACAGCAAAGCATATTTTGAGAACTTCAACAAGCCTTCTATCAACGCTATCAATGATATGATGGAAGAAGTTAAGCAGGCATATACCAATTATATGGAGAATGCCGGACTTGACGAAGAGACCGCAAACGCTACTACTGCAAACGAAGTACAGTCCATGATTGATTCTACAATAGACGACATGGACGGTGCTTTCAGAATGGACCTTCAATTCCACGGCGGGCAAACAAACAACAACGTCAATACTAATGATGATAGTCGTAAACTTCATACCGGAGAATACGCTACATCAGAGTTTGCTACCAACTCATTCCCCAGAAGTAAAGCAATGACTAAAGGGGAAATGAATAGTGTGCTGTCAGAAGAAGACAAAAAGTACGAAAAAGTTACCCATCCCGGCACTCTTGACAAGGCTATAAAGAACCTTGAACAGAACGGCTTTACCAACGAGCTTAAGACCCTTATGGAAGGCAATGAGCAGTGGGACGCAGTAGACGTTGACGAAGCAATGCTCTGTACTTTCAAGGCCGCTAAAGAAGCCCGCAATATGATTGAGAAGGGCGTTCCCAAAAAAGAAGCGTGGAAGCAGGCTGTTGAGATTTTCAAGAAGTCAAGGGAACACGCTACTACAAGCGGTCAGGCACTTGAAGCATTAAAGAAGTGGTCTTCAAGAACTCCCGAAGGTAAACTTGCTAAAGCTATTGCGTTTGCAAGAGAAGCAGCAGGCCCCGGAGACGAGAGATTAAAAGGTGCTGTTAAGAGCGTAGGCAAGTCACAAGGCTTTACTTTCAGTGACGAGTTTATGGCAGACTTCCTTGACAAAGCACATCAGTATGACGGACAAGATATCTCATTTGCAAAGCAGGCAAGGTTAGACCAGGAACTTGCTCACATGGTATGGGATCAGATTCCGAAGAAGTTTAAAGCAAAGTTTACTTCCCTTTGGATGGATAACCTTCTTGCTTCTTTCCGTACCCTTATTTCAAGGAACGTAGGCGGTAACGCAGGTAAATTCCTTCTCGATCAGACTGCAACAAAGGCTTTTGCCGGACCTATTGACAGCCTTGTATCACGTCTCACGGGTGGAAGAACTACCACGGGATTTACAAAAGAAGGTGCAAAGATAGCACTCAAAGGACTTAAGCAGGGTGCATTCGAGACCACAAGGGATTATTGGGGCGGACAGCTTGACCCCGATAAAGTCAACAGTTTCAAAGACCTTGTAAATGAGTTTAAGGACTTTGATAAACTCAAAAAGAATTTCACGGCAGACGCAAATGTATCTAATCGTCCCGGTAATGAAGGTGACTTTGAAGAGACCCTTAAGAATAATCGTTCTGTATTTGAATCGAAAGTCTTTAAGACCTACGACAAACTGATTAAGTATGGCCTTGCTGTAAGTGATAACACGTTTTACAGAAGCGTATATAATCAGACTTTATATGAATTGAACGAACTTCGTAAGAGTGGAAAACTCGAAGAAGCATTACAGAACGTTTCTGATGAGAAATTCGAGACTTGGGCGAAAGCATACGCTACGGCACAAGGCCTTGAAGCGGTTTATCAGAATGACTCAATGCTTTCAGACGGTGCTATGAAGATCAAGAACGGTATCGGTCAGATGTCTAAAGGACTGTTGGGCGTAGATGTTGTATCAGACGCTTCCTTCCCGTTCGTTCGTACCCCTATGAACGTTATCAATACCAACCTTGAATTTAGTCCGCTTGGCATTGTAAAGAACCTTCTTACCACTATCAAGGAAATAAGGACTAACCTTAATGAAGATCAGAACGCATTTACCACAAAGACTTCCGGTGGTGCATTCGATCAGGGAAGATTTGTCCGTGAGACTTCCCGTAACATAGTCGGTAGTATGCTGTTCGTAGCTGCTCTTATGATGAAGAATGCCGGAATGCTTACGGGCGGATACTCGGATGATCCCAGGGAGAAGCAGGCACAGAAAGATGCAGGTATGCAAGAGTATGCTTTCGTCAATCCTCTTAACGGCAATCAGTATTCCGTAGACTGGATTCCGGCACTCGGTTCAAACCTTGTATCGGCTGCGGCGTTTAGTGACGCATACGGCAAACCCGATCAGTCAGGTCTTAATGCGATTGCTAACGGTGCTAAAGCAGGTGCAAAGAGTCTGTTTGAACAGTCTGCATTACAAGGACTGCAAAGACTTGTCGGACAACAGAATTATAGCGGTGAAGGAAGCGTAATTGATAACGCTATTCAGACCGTAGCAAATACCGCTTCAAGTGCTATCGTTCCTTCATTCGTCCGTCAGTCAGCAGCCGCACTTGATCCGTATAAGAGAAACACTTACGGCATGGGTGGAAACGAGAGTATCATCAACAACGCTATTGCCGGTATTCCTTTTCTTCGTCAAGCATTGTTACAGCCCAGGATCGGAAGCAACGGTCAGCCTATGGCACAGAACGCAGGCCGTAACACTCTTCAAAAGTGGTTTGATAACCTTGTCAATCCCGCTATGGTTACTGTTCCTTCCGCACTTGCTGATCCCGTCAGAGACGAAGCAAACAGACTCTATGAAGAGACTAAAGATTCAAGTGCATTTCAGCCTAAAATCAGCTTGAACTATCTTGCTGTTGACGGTCATGTTCCTACTACGAAAGAGTACACCGAGTTTTTACAGATCGCTGATACCGCAATGAATCAGATTGCAAGCGACTTCATTGAGAGTCCATTCTACTCAACTCTTACTGATGAACAGAGAGTAGATACATTGAACGATATCTACGGAACTGTCCAGAGAGTAGAGAGAGCAAAGTATCTCGGCATAGACAAAGACTTTGATGGGGCAGATAAGGCGTACTTTGAAGGCGGAGCAGAAGGACTTACGAATTATCTGACCGCAAGCACAGCTCTTAATCAGTTGGGATTATCCAATAATGATAAGAACAGAGAAGCGGTTCTGTCGGCTCTTGAAAGAAATGGAAGCGGATCACTCCCCAACATAATGTCAACCTATGAAAGCAACTTCGATAGGGCATGGCAGCAGTTGAATATCGGTGGAGATATCTATAACAGATATAGCGGTATGACCTCGTTCCTAAATGACGAACAGTACGAAGACCTTGCCAACGATATGTCTTCCACTATAAGAACGGTTGAAGCCAACAGAGCAATCGGATATAACAGAGAGTATACCGAAGCTGCAAAGGCATACGCTAATGGCGGAGTGCAAGGACTTGTTGAATACCTTTATCCGGCTACACTTCTCAAACAGTACGGAATGGACAACAACGAGAAGAACCGTCAAGGCATAATGGATGCCTATAACGAAGGTGGTGCTAATGCGGTTCGCTCACAGCTTGATGCAATGCAAGTGTTCAGCGGAACGGCATACGGAGACGGTCTGAATTACAGATATAATCACGCCACTAACTATCTGCCTTCGCTTACCCCTTCACAGTTTGCTTCACTCTATGACACAGTAGATCAGCAAGACAAAGGCACATCCGGATTCAATACCATTACACAGCAAGAAGTAATCGACTATCTGAACCGTGATCCTGGTGCTTACAATTCCGAGACAGCATTACAGTATTGGAACGCATTCGATCAACACGCAGGTTCGGACGATCAATGGAAGAAGATACCGGTTCTTGTGAACGGAGAGTGGCAAGCAAAGAAAGCATAAAAGAAAAGGCCCCGGAGAAATCCGAGGTCTTTCTTTTTAATCATTCGTGAGGGCAACGGTTTATGGTTGCATCTTTATTATACATTATGTAAACCTAAATGCAAGCAGAAAATACCGCCCTGCTGCGACACAAGGCGGCTTTAAGATTGACAGAAGTTGTGAAGAATTTATGGGGTGTATGGTTTTTTATGAGGTGGATGAAAAGGCAATATCATAATAACATCTTTGACAGATTATGTAAACCTATGGTATTATTTAGTTGCTAGTTTTCGGATGGTTACATTCATGTTGGTTCATCCTTTCATTCAATCAGCTTAAGGGCCGGCTTTCGAGTCGGCTCTTTTGCTTCCTTAATTAATAGGGGTTCATTTCACTTTAGCAAATACTTAAGCAAATGAAGTCGAGTATCTATGCGGTCTTCCAAAAAGAGTGTTGACTTTTCGGACTATATGAATCATAATGAACATCTGTGAACTCCAAATAGTTTCCGTCGGAGTCATTTAAAAGTCAGTATTTATGCGGATTAGAGAGTATCACTTGAGCAATTACTTGACTAAAGAGAAAGAGTAGGCGTTGAACCTACTCTTTTTTGTTATGACAGAAGACGGATTCCGTCAAGCTGTCTGTTCTCTTTTTCCTTTAACTCTTCAAGGCGGTGGAAATAAATCTCTTTCGTGATCTTCGAGTCTTCATGTCCTAACCGATTGGCTATTGCGTCCAGACTTACGCCCGACATAGCCAATAAACTGCAATGAGTGTGCCTTAAAACGTGCGGAGTGATACGCTTTGTAAATAGCTTTGCCCCATTCTCTAACAGATACTTGTGATAGGTATGGTACTTAAGGTAATCTCCGTCAGTATCCGGGAAGAAGAGGTCTGATTCATAGCCACATACTTCTTTCTGCCACTCTTCATACTTAAGCATACGGTCAATGCAGTCTCTTAATTCCGGTTGAATGTGAATCTCACGCTTTGATGAATACGTCTTTGCGGAAGTGACTACCTTGTTGTTTGCATCATAGGTCTTATTGATTCTTAAGATGTTACCCCATACGTCAGTTTTATTTAAGGCCACAAGCTCACCGATACGCAGACCGCTTAACGCAAGGAACTCGGTAACTAACTTCCATCTTTCTTCCTTCATAGAATCAAGAAGAAGTTTCAATTCTTTGGTCTCTAAATACTTATCCTGGATACGTTCTTTTTCGGGAGTGTCATTGAAGTAGGTCAGTTTATCGAAGACTTCCCTTGACTTCACAAGATCGTTTCTGTACGCCCACATCCAAAACGTCTTGAATACTTTGAGATATCCGTTCAAGGTTCTATTGGGTTTGCCTGAATCAAGGAGTTTCTTTCTGATGTACCCTGCGGTAAGGGAATCCATATTTGCATCCCCGACTATCTTCACAAACTGTTCAAGCTCGATAGTCATTTTACGGATGGACGAAGGCTTAAGGTCACGTTCATTCTCTTTGAAGTAGGTATCAATCGCAGCGGTCAATCTGACGTGAGGATCGCCCATAGTTTCTATACGCTCTTGTAACCGTCTATAAGCGTCTTGTTTTGCTCTTTCAGATGTACCCGATACTTTTACCGATACAACTTTTTTAAGCCCCGTATGAGGGTCTACAATGCGTTCTTGCATATATCCGTCAGCGGTTATCCATGCCATATCAATTCTCCTTTCTGCAATCTCGGTAAGGGCAAGTAAGAATGTGTCCTATCAATTCATCTATTCTTTTGTCCTTAATCTTTGCTGCATCTAAAAGTATATCCATTCTCTTATCTTTCAAGGTCATCTGGTCTTTGAGAAAGTCAATCTTCTTCTCATACTCATTCCGGATATCGTCTATCTTTTCGTGACGCTTTACTTTCTCTTTGTCTAACTCCGCTACTAACTTCTCTATCTGCACTTCAAGGTCTTCTATCCTTTGCATCTTGTATTTGAGAAGAGCCTTTAGGGTCGCAACATCAAGGGAATCCGTATCCTCTATGTTCTCGATATCGAGCAGAGCCTTTGCAATAGGTCTTAATGTGTCTTCGTATCGGAATGAAGAATCTTCTGATCCGTCAGCAAATACTCTTTGAATTGATGAACGGGATATGAAGTCTCCGTTCTCTTCCACAAGATTGACGATATCATTAAGGGAATATCCCTTTTCTTCTCTTACGGCCTTAAGTCTGATAATTAAATCTCTTGTCTTATTCATAATCCCCCTTGTATCAGTAAGTGAAATAAAAATGAATTAAAAAGGAACTGTCTGAAACAGTCTGAAACAGTTATTGTTTCTTTAGGAACGGAATTGAATCCGGTATTCCGAGCAGAAGTTTTACATGACGTTGAGTAATGATATCCGCTTCGTGGAATGCGTCAAGTAACTGCTGGTCACTTGTGGATGTATCTGCTTGACCGCATAAATCAGAAACAGTTACATCAAGTGCTTTAGCAATAGTAGGAAGCAGGTCTGCATCAGGCGAAGATTGTGCTTTCTCCCAGGAACAGACAACCGACTGTGCCTTATTTATCTTCTTGGCAAAGTCAGCTTGCGACATACTCAATGCTTTGCGGTATTCAATTAATCGTAGTGCCATTCTTTCACGTTCTGTCATATTGGTTATCTCCTTTGTGAGATAAGTATAACATACGGAAAACTGAAAATAAATAAAAAAATTCAGAAAAGCGGTTGACAACATTCGGAAATCGGAATATATTAGACTTGTCATTCGGAAATCAGATTAACCATGCCTTGAATAATCGGAAATCCGAATAATGGCAAATCTTAATCGGAAAGGAGAATGCTAATGATCGAAGAAAACTTGAAGGCCTATATCGAGAGTCACGCTATCAACATCAGCGGACTTGCAGAGAAATCCGGTGTAGGCAGAAGACTTCACCGTATGTTCTACGAAGGGGCAAGGCTCAAAGCGGATGATGCGGTGGCTATCACAAAGGTTCTTGGAATCAAAGTAGAAGACCTTTGCGACAAGGAGAACTGATGCGGTACTTATCCCCTACGGATATCCAAGAACTTTTCTCCATTAAGCGGACTACCACATACGAGCTGCTTAAGGAATACGAAGAAAAGGGAAACGAGGTTATCCGAATCGGAAAACTCCGCAGAGTACCCGAAGACTCATTCGTAACTTATTTAAAAGAGAGGTCTAAATGAGGATCACACAAGCAATCGCAACATTCTTTATCGGAGTCATATTTGGTGTTATCTACACCTGCACCGTCAACGCACATACCCAATCTACTCCCGAACCCATTAAACCTGAAATTCAATACATCTATGTCGAGAGTGAACCGGAAGTAATAACCGAGACTGTCTACGTTCCGTATGAAGAACCCTTTTATAGAAACCTTACGGAAGAGGACAGAACCGCACTTCTCGATATCTCAATGCGTGAAGCAGAAGGTCAAGACGTAATCGGACAAGCAATGGTTATGTACTGCGTAATATGCAGAGCCGAAGCATTCAATCAATCCATTAAGGAAGTGTGCGATTCGAGTGCGTTTTCATCATCAGCCTTTCGATCAGGTAAAACCCCGAATGATAACTGCAAAGAAGCCCTATCGCTAATTGAAGAAGGGTGGACTCCGAAGCCTTTGTATTTCAGAAGAGACTACTACCACGACTTCGGAACACCGTTATTCCAAGTTGGGCCGCATTATTTTTCGAGCAAATGAAAGGAGAGATATGGCAGACAAGACAGTATTTGACGTGCTAAACGGCACGAATGTCAACGAGCATACAGAAAAAGTCGAGAACGACTACGGCAAAGAACTTACTTATTTGAGTTGGTGCTGGGCATGGGCGGAAGTCAAGAAGAGATACCCTGACGCTAACTATGAGATCGAGAAGTTTGACGGACTCCCTTACGTCTATGACGAGAAGACCGGATACATGGTCTACACAAAAGTCACTATCGAAGGCGTGACGCATGAAATGTGGCTTCCCGTAATGGATTCCAAGAACAAGGCAATGAAGTCTACCCCTTATACCTATACGACCAAGAAGGGAGAAAAGACCGTTGAAGCGGCAACAATGTTCGATGTGAA
>Ga0310694_10002392_pt1 | contig 19339 bp, 10 predicted proteins | sample 174DNAGHGhighgp2_FD_203884 | JGI IMG/M metagenome (GOLD analysis project Ga0310694, IMG submission 203884) | Sheep rumen microbial communities from Palmerston North, Manawatu-Wanganui, New Zealand - 1742 DNA GHGhigh gp2 (v2) (version 2) | ecosystem: Host-associated > Mammals > Digestive system... | reverse complement strand
AATGAAATATTTATCATTTTTGTATGGATTCTTTTTGTTGAGTAACTCAAAAATCTTTTAGCCGTTATAATATAAAAATGTAAAATGATCACATTTTTCAAAAATTTGTTTTAAAGTATTTATATCTTATAAATTTCCAAGCATGTAATGTATTGAATAATTTGATATAAACAAATCTACTCTAACAGATTTATCTAAAACTTAAAACAAACTTGAATAATCAAATATTATAGCTAAAGGCATTTTTGTTAATTATTTTTTACGAATATCACGCATTCTAGAATATTATTCTACCCAAGCTATATGATCAGGTTCTAAGCTAAGATATTTATACACTTTAGGTAAAATTATATGAAGATTTACACCACGACCTGATCCAAAATCTAAAATAGTTGAACCTTTTTATATATCAATTTTTTTAATAAGTTCTTTTCTAAAATCATTTCCAACTTTACGAAAATCTGTGTATTTTTCTGAATGATCATTTATTTAAAAATATCCATTGTCAGAAATATTTTCTATAGGATTCATTCTGTTTTCGTAGTTTGTGAGACATGTGTTGAATCCATTTGGCCAGAGTTTATCTTCTCTTATTCTTATTGGATATGGAACCATTTAGTCTGTATAAGCTGTTTCAACAATTTTACCATTTAATTAACCATTTTTTAGCAATTTCTTAAAAGAGTCTGGAGTATATTCATAACTCTTGTTAGGATATAATATATGAGAAGGATTATTGTCAATGAGATAAGGTATATGAAAGTTAAACAAACTACTACCAGTTTCAGGATCTAAGTCATAACCTTTTGCTAAGGAATCTTAATAATTTTATCTTGTTCCACGGCACATAAGATAGTAAATATTTTACTTACTATTCCACTAATATTTATAATCGTTTGTAAGAAATTTTTTAGGCTTCAATTTTAAATGAATGGTTTCCTAGTATTCTTATGTTTTATTACTAAAAACTATACCATCAGTTTCTATTCCTTTGAGTTTTTCTTTAAGAAGATTTTATAAAATTTGTATTATACTCATATTATCTTCTTAAATTTTATAAAATTATTTTATTTTGATATATTTTCCTGGATGAATATTTCGTTTAATAAATTCAAGTCTATATTCTAATGGACCAGAAATATCAAGAATATCGAAGACATAAAATACATCATGATAGTATTCTGCTTAAAGAATATGTCCTTAAACTTTTATATAAGAATTGTTTCCATCGATTTTGTATGTCCAAAGATAATTTTCAACAAGATCTTCTGGTATATTGAAGAAACTTAATCCACCAACTTGAGGTGGTCTGAAATTTTTTCCAAATATTTTCTGTAAAGCTTCTTCTTAATCTTCTCTTTTTAATGTACCTACTAATTCAGGTCTTGTTGTTTTTTATCCTCCTGTTAAAATTTCGATGGTATTAGTATAATTATAATCACCACCGATTTAATAATATTTCTTAGCATATACTTTCTTGTGTTGATTAGAATACTCACCGTATCTAACTAGATTGTTATCTATTAAATAGATTTTTTCATCATTTTGGTGTAAATTCATATTAGTAAAATCATTATCGTTGACCCAAATTTTACTTCCGTAAAAAGATAGTTATCATAGCTAAAAAGGGTATTTTAGGTATATTTTCTATAATTTTGATTTTTCTGTTAATGTTGATGATTACTTCAGTTTATGGATACATAAAATATTCTGTTCAAAAGAAGCATGTTACTTTTGATATTTCTGGTCTTTAGCTTGAGAAAATTTAGATTATAGAAGTTATGGTAGCTGATCGTACTCTTTAAAAATTTCCTTGGTTTAAAGGTCGTTGTCTCAGTCATTCTGACCTTGTATGTAAATCATCAGATAACAAAAAATATATTATAAAAAATCTGACAATGTAATATAGAAAAATTATTGTTAAAGAATTTACTCACCCGGAATATTACAGACTACATTATTTCAAAAAAGTAAACAAAAATTTAGCTTAAATATTTTATGAATTTTCAAAATAATGCTTAAATCATGATTATACAATAGCACATTACAATTGTCATTATGATGCAAAACATTACATTGATTACGAAAATTTAACTAATACAGACAACATGCTAAATTTCTTTAGAGATGTGAAAGAACTTTTTAAATGAAAATTTCAAAAGAAATATCCGCATTAAAGTCCCTGCCATTTCCACATTACTGAATCATGTCCTGGCCAGACTTTTTCGATTTAAGTCACAAATCTTTTAGCTTAGCCTTTTGTCATTCCTTTAATTTTTTCGTAAGTCTTTACAGTAACTTTATTTCCAGAGATTGTTATATCAGCACAATATGGTGAGTAATACATTACTATCATAAGTTATTCTTTTTTACTTGAAACATTAAAACTTTCACTAAGCATACCTTCATCTGAACATGAACATTTCTTAGGTTCAGATATATTAGAACCTTTAGCTGAAATTGCTAAGTCAGCAGTCTTTAATTATTTACCACCGTACTAGACCATCTTTTCTATTGAACAACCTGAACAGTCATTCAGTTTTTTAAGAAAAGCGATTGCATACTTAATTTTTGATTAAGCGCATAATGCTTGAATAATGAACTATCCTTTAGCATTAACAACTGGCCAAACTTTGTTTATTATTTAAAATTTTCTTTTGAAACCTGTTACTTAAAACATTGGATTAAAACCATATGCTGATGCTAAAACTTGTTAAAGCATTTAACATAATTAACAGCAGCATCCAGAATATTTTATGATAAAGTAACATGGAACAAGAGGATTGTTGAATGGTAGTTTTACATATTCATATTTCATATTTTATTTCTGGAAAATTTTATTTTCCAAGTTTTTGAAAAAAATCAAATTAGGTTTTTTTTCAGATTATACTTTTAATTTTTTCTAAGAATTCTGTCTTTTCACCTTCTTTAAGTTTATCTAATTTTTCTACAATCTTGTCTTCATTATATTCTTCCTTTTCATCAAATAATCTAAGTTATTCAGCAAAATCTTTCTTAGCATCTTATGGTAAAAGTTTAAATAACTTAACTATTTGTGTATAGTTAGATTAGAATTAAACTTTTTCACGAGGATAGCATTAAACGAATTTACTTAACTTACCTACTAATGAATTATCATTTTCTAAATGAAGTTCTTTAGCTAATTATTATTAAATTGTATAATAATAAATAGTCATAATAGCTTTTTCACGGAAGAAATTTTCACAAGGAGCGGTGTAGTTAGGATCGATTTTCTTAAGAATTTCTTCTACAGATTTTTCTTATTTTTATATTTCTTCATATTATTTTCTAATAGTTTCGTTTGTTAACAATTCTTATTCTTTTTCGAGAATAAGTTAATCATTAGAATGTTAACGATCTATTTCATAAAGTGGAGAAATAACTAATGGTTGCTAATCCATATTTTCTGCATTTGATTATACTCTTTCAATCATCTTTTCCATTAAAAATTATTTGTAAGTTTTTTCTGTGTTATATGTATATGGTCTATCAAGATAATCTAGGAATTTGAATAATGTTGAATATCTTACTTAATCTTAGTCTAAACATTATTCAGCTTTTCCAGCATATTCTTTTTAGATAAATTCAACAGCTGCTTAAAATATAGCTAATTCACTAAAGAGGTCATTTTAATTACCTGATTAGTAATATAAAATTTCCTTATTGTTTGGGAATAAACTACTAGCTTATACTGCTGTATAAAACTTTTACATCTTTTCTTAGAATGTCATTTTAACTTTATAAAAAAATGGTTCGTACTTGTTAGAAGAATATACCTAAGTCGGTAAAAATATTTTTAATTTGTGGTGCTCCTGGTACAGGAAAAACATTCAGAATACGTTAACTTAAAGCAAAATTTCCTAAAGCAATAATCTTCTGTCCAACAAATTCTAGTGCTGAACTTTGTGGAGGAACAACGGTGTATAAATGGTTTAATGCAACACCATACAACATTAACGATGTTCCAATCAAAAAATTTCCAAAAGGTTAGGTTGTAATATTTGACGAGATTTTTATGTTTTCTTCATAAATTTTTGATAAAGTTTTAGCAGCAAAACCAAAGTATATAATTTGCTTTGGTGATCCATTTTAAATTCACTAAAGTAACTAATCATATTGGTATGAAAATGTTGATCTTGATGATATTTCTGTAAAATATCTTACTAAATATTACCGTGCAGAAGATCCTGTTCTTAAAAAAATTTTAACAGAATATCGTGAATAAAAATAAATGTCTGTCGAAAATTTACCTTTCGAGAAAATTGATGAAAGACTTATATAACAGTACATTAAAAATGGTTGGATTTTACTAGTAGGAAGAAAATCTAGAATAGATTATTTTTCAAAAAAATTTAAATATGATTTTCGTGATGTTACTGGAACATGGTGGTATGAAAATTAATTAGTAATGACAGTTAATTAATACAAAAATTGTTAAAATATTACTTAAATAAAAGATTATCGAGATGGTAATTTTTATCTAACAAATGGTGAAATAGTTCGACCATAAAAACGTGGCAACAAAACGTATTATTTATTAGATCGTGCTGATATTATGACAGTGAATTTAGCTTAAGGATAAACTCTTCCAGGAGTTTTAATAGATTTTGCTAGTTTCTTCGAATTCGGATCAGCATATACGGCAATTTCTCGTGTTAAATCTGCAAAAAATATTAAGATAGTTACTTGGCCAGTTGAATATATGGAAGTTGATTTAAATAATGAATTTGTTTATTGAAGTTTTCTCGAGTATCACTTTCTTCTTGTGTTAATCTTTCTGTAAGATTCTGGTCCTATTATTTTTTGTTTAAGTTCATGAACAGAAATTATACTAGCAGTTGCTGAATGTAATTTACTTTATTCATCAGCTGGTAATCCTTTGAAGAAATCATTTTCTTCCCAAGCATTTGTAATATCTACTCCATTGATTTTTCCAATAATAACTGATTTAAGATAATCTTTTTCAAATTAATTTCCTTAAAGTTAGAATTAATTTATTACTGATTAGATATATTATTGTAGTTAATTCTCTGGAATTTCCTTATAATTATATTCTATATTTTATGTGATTTTCTCATAATGTTCTCTAGTCTTTGGTAAACTCTTAAAACGTTTAAATCCACCAAGATATTTATATCCTTCTGGTGTTGTTAAAGTCTTTGAAGCCATTGACCATTCTGGTGAAATTACTTATGTTTAAGTAGGAGCTTAATCATAAATTTCAGTTGAAAATCCTGGATCTTATTATCCATAAATTCTCATACCAGATTATGTTATATCAAAATTATCAAATGGTTATCCAGCAACTGTTCCTATTGAAGCAGTAGCTACATCATATTCTGGTGTTTAAAATGCATTCATTGGTGTTGTTGTCATTTAAATTTATTCAATTTAAGGACTAAGTAAGAAATCAACACCTGCTTTAATATTATTTCCAAATTAACGTTCTTAAACAGCATAATTTGCACGTTAAGCAGCAGCAATAGCATTTACATCTGTAAGTGATATTGGTCTAACGTTTGTTATAATTTGTTATCTAGTAAATAAATCATCTATAACTGGGAAAGACATTTCAAGATCATAAGCTTAAGTTTATTATGTTGTTTAATTATATTAAGTAAGCATATTTTCTGTTTCAGCGATATTACCATTAGCTTATTAATCATACACATTATAATAAGGTGTATGCTTATTTTAAGGCTATGTTGGTAATGAAATATATTATTCTCCTATTGGTGGTAATGTCATTTTAGTTCGAGAAAAAAATTTCTAGAAGATTTCATTTAGACATCATCTTTTAAAGATCAGCATAAATATCATCCTTTTATTAGGCGAATACTTTTGCATATCCATTTTCTTCTTCATACTTTTAGCCAGCTTCTAAGTTTTACATAACTTAATTCATAACTGGTTAGTATTAATTATTTCTTTACATAATTGATACATCAGTTGTGTATGTTGGAACATTTTACTTATTATATAAGAGATATTCAAATTATTCTGGAACTGTAGATTATCCAGTCATAGGATTATAATAATCATATTATTAAGCAGCCATTTGACTTTTAGCTTATTGTTCTGTCATATACATTGGTTTAGCAAAACCTTATTCTACTATAGCATTATATCTAGCAAAATCTGTAGCGAGGTTGTTTTATGTAATATATTCAAGACCATTAGCATTATTCATTGATGTTATTTAGTCTTAATATTTATTGAGTTATGAACCATATTAATAACTGATTGTATTACCTTAAGCATATATATTATCATTTTATGTCATTTTAATTTTCGAAAAAAATTCAAAAATCACTTACGTTATGGTTTCTTCATTTTCTTGAAATATTCTTACATGAATGGATGAATCATTGCTGTTTCATCTTTTCCATAAGATACTTATCCGAAAATTTTGCCATCCTTTTATTTCATTGAGTAATCAAAAATTCCATCAGTTGTTTCTATTTATTAATATCTTTCACCTGGCTTCTTGTTGTGTTTATAAAATTAATTCATTCTTCTTTTCATTTTATTCATCTTTTAATATCCTTCAAATCCAGGTTCATTATCTTAAAAGTGATGATGTCTATGCTTTTGGTTATATTTCACACAAATTACTATAATTAATATGATTATAACAATGATTAATATAGCTACACATATAGCATAAGTTATTTACATCTATTTAGACATTTTTTATTTTTCGATAGCATGAACTATTTATGGTGTATCTTCTATATCAGCTAAATCTATCCTTTCCAGTGTCATTTTAATTCGAGAAAATTTTTGAAAAAAATAAATGTAAATTACGGTTTATAACTGTAAAATTTCCAAAAAAATTTATTTTAAAGACAAAAAATTAAAAATTGTTTATTCAAAAGAGCATAAAAATACTAAAATTAATCCGTTAACAGATCTTAAATTTTCGATTAACAGAGAAGTTTCTGAAACGAAAAATTCTAAAGAAAAGGTTGAAATAAAATTTATTCTTTTAGAATATTTCATTTATGGACTTTTGAAAAATAAAAATCTTTCTGAAATTCCTTAAGAAGATTGGCCTTACTATCCAGAATATTGGTTAAATTTTGATGGTATATTTTTACCATTTTTGATGTAAAATTATGTCGATGGACATTATCTTAGTAAAGAGGATACACTAAAATATTATTATAAATATAACAATCTTTAAATACCAATAACTGAATAAATTAATGAAGACATTTCAGAACTAATGAAATTTTTATCTAACAATTATGGATTTGATTAAGAAGAATATTTTAATGAATAATATTAAAAAAATATTAACATTATTGAATTAACCATTTGATATTTGAGACTTTTTCCACAATAAAAATAAATCAATGGGCATAAAATAACATGTCAGGTTCTAATAAAGCTACTATTTATTAAAATTATTTAAAGTAAGTTCCTAACAGTGATCTTTAAGCAAGTAATTCTGATATACCTAACCCAGAATTTACTTAAACTGCTTATAAAGGTGGAGAAGATCTTACTGTAACAAATATGTATAAAGATATTGTTAATGAAAGTCCTTAAGTTTAAACTGTCTATAAATAACAAGTTAAAGATGCTGTTGCTGAATTAAACCAAAAAGGATATTACAACGGTATGTCATTAGATCCAACATAAAATAATATACTAAAGCAAAATAAAGAAATTTATGATAAGCCTTATGGTGGAATAGTTGCTGTAAATAATCGTGTAATTCCTAAAGAAGATTAAACTATTGGAGGAAATTAATAACAAGTCATTACATAACAAAATGCTGTTTAACAAAATATTTAATAAACTGTATAAAACTTTAAACCATAATATGATGCAGCTCTTAATCGTTAACTTACTGAATAAAAACCTATTGATCAAACTCGTGCTATAGAAGAAACCAATCCTGGAATTTACTATGAACGTTAAATGATAGCAAATGCACTTAATAGATATGATTAACTTAATAGATATATTAATTATATGAACAACGATAACGTTCCTTCAGGAGATTCTAGATAACATAAACTTGATCCAGCTAGTATGATTAAAGTTAATCCTGTACAAACACCTGGTGTTTATCTAACATAGCAAGATTAACTTTATAGACCATAACCTAATTAAACAACAAATTTATAAACAACAGTTTTCTAAAATCCTGCTATTATGAATTAATAACTTTTAGATTAACAACAAATAAATCTTTTCAGTCCAGCTAGAAATAATATAGCAAGTACAAATATCTAAGCTAGACCATAAACAAAACTTGTTAATCCAACAAATCAATAAATGATGTACTAATAATATACGCCTAATAATTAATTTAACGAATCATATAATCTTAGTCCATAACTTGCTGGAAGAACATTATAAAATTAATAAGCTGATTAATTATTCAGACCATATGCTTAAAATGAAATTTCACCAGGAGGTATGATTTAAAATTAAGATTTACTTTTCGGAGGTGGTGAATCAAATATTTTCGGAGAAGACTTCTTATTTAATCGTTGAGAATTTTAAATTTTTTTGTTAAGTGAAAATGTAATAATAAATTTTATAAACTATCAAACAATAATCTGTCGGAGTAAACAAAATCATGAATTAAAAGCTTTCACAAGTTTTTGGAAAAATACCTAAGTCAACAAAACTTGCTAGAGAAATTTAATCAAAATTTAAAGAATGTTTAGATGCTTTAAACAATGCTATTAAATCATTCGATGAATCAGATGACTAATCTCTTAAAGAAAGTTATCTTCATATTCAAAAGATTTTAATAGTAATCAGTTAAAGTATTCTTGTACCAAATTACGAAAAAAATATTCAATATGTGAATTTAACTAAAAATCAATCTTATTAAAACCTAAAAATTGCAATAACTAAAGAATAAGAAAAACTTAGAAATGTAAATCAAGTAGTAGCAGCTTATATGATTCTATTTTATAAATACTTTTAATAATTTAACACTTTAATGCATGATATTGATGAACCATATATCACTTAACATCTTTAAGAAATCACAGATTAATTATTCGTTTAATACAAAAATGCTTTAAAGTAATAAGCTAATAAATTAAACAATGAATAACTTAAGTAAATGGAAAAACCAGATTTTGATTAAATGCTTAAGAAAGTTTTATACTAAACTTATCTCTTTAAATTAGTAACTTGTATCTAAACTGGAAAACCAGCTGATATTCTTGATTTAATAGATGATGAAGCAGCTAAAAGATACCTCACACCAGCTTTAGATGAATATAAAGACAAAGTTAATGGAGAAAAATAATTATTATAAGATGAAATGTAATACTTCATCAACATTTTAGGTCTTAACGGATTAGCTCTTTCAGAAGAAGATCTTAAATAATAACTTTAAGAAAAGAAATTATAAGAAATGATTGATTCATACAAAAATAGTAGTAGTTAGTGAAGATTTAAATTTTTTTGAAAAAATTAAATGATCTAAAACATTAAACAATTTTGTGTAAAATAATCATAATAAAATCCTGTTTACTAACAAATTTTAGAAAACATTATTGATCGAGAAAATAACCCAGAAGAACTTTAAAATTACATAACTAATGTTAGAGAATTTTTGAATCCAAATTACTTTTAAGCGGAACAGGAAATTGAAAATTACAAATAAAATAATAATACATCACGTACTAGTATGGAAGATCCTAAGAAAAAATGCAGAGATTATCTCAGTTTTTTAGATTGCACTTGTAAAATGCCAACTTATATTTTACAATTTTTAGAATTAGTAGGTAGTTAGTTAGAACTTGGTAAATAAAATGATCTTAAAAATAAAATTTTGAAAAAACAAGAAGCTCATTACATTTCAAGAGAGTTACCTATTACAGCAAATAATATAGATAATATTCTAACAAACAAGAAAAAACATTCACTACAACAGAAAAAAGAATAATATAAACAAATCGATCCTACAATAAGAGTTGGTTAAATTTTACGTTTTTCTGATATAAAGTAATTCAAAAAATTTTGTTAAGAAATTTGGAAGTAACATTAATCAGGAAAATTTAGTGAATACACATTCGCTAGTTACACCGCACAAGATTTTAGATTTTTACCATTGATGTACAAAACATTATACAACATTTAAATCCCAACTTTTACAAAAAATGATATTGAATATATCGTTGATATGTATTATAAATATTGTTTTGTTTTTAATCAAGAATATCGTATAAATAATATTTTCAAAAATACGAAAAAAACAATAAATATTATTAAATAAATTATTATGAAAAATCAAGGATTAACAAATAAATATAAAGATTTATTTTAATTCATAATCGATGAATCTTAAAGTATAAAATAAACTAACCAACAGATTTTCGACGAAATATATGAAAAAATAAAAAACATGAAATGAAAGTCAAATTTCAAATATTTTTGCGACTTTATCTTTTTTGGTTGGATCTTTTCTAAGAACACGTCCGATAATTTAAATTTTTTGATATTCATCAAAATCTTGAGGATGATAAATTATTGTATCAACAAATGGTAAACTTAATCCTTCAATTTGATTAGAAGTAATATACATAAATTTTGTTTGATTTTTCAAGAATATAAAACGTTTTTCTGAAGAATATTTTTCAAGATTATTTATTTTTAAATGCTTTGATATAACAATCAGTCCTTTATGTATTTCTGGATTTTTCTAAATTTCTGCGATTGTTTAATCTTTAATGATTTGATAATCACATAACACTTAATCTTTCACTGCTTGTTTTATTGGATAATCAAAATCGATTTTAATTTTTTCAGGATACCAACAATTGAAACAAAATACTTTAGAATATTTATTTAAATCAAATTATTTCAAAAATGATTCTTTAAATTCATCTATTATAAGATATTTTGTGTTAGTAGGTGTTAGAAAATTATCTTAAATTTAAAAATTATCTTCGGAGTCAGAATAATGTTCAAATTATTTTTAAAGTTAATGTACTAAATGTTTTTCTGTTTTAACAACAGTCGAACCATCTAGTTTTGTGTACAATTTGTATATGATTAAACTCTTACCAGTACCTGGAGCAAGTTTAGCAAATACAATTTTATCATTTGATTAAAGTAAAGTAGTTAAACAATCATATTAATATGATCTAATTTTATCTGATATTTAATTTTAATAAAAAAGTTTTTTATTTTAGAGAAATGTAAATTGAAGAATAAAAGTCAACAAAGAGCTAAAATGTAGAATAACTCAGAAAAGCTGTTTAATAAATCAATATTTTAAACAGTGTTGTTTAAAGCTAATAAGAACATATAAAGATGTAATAAGAAGAATTTTCAAAATTATCTGCTAAGATGGCAGATCTTGAAAAGAAATTAAAAGAATAAGAAGTAGCTGTATCAAGATTAGTCAAATAATCTGAATACACAAATGGTCGTTTCGAATACGAAATAGGAGAAGATGTATTAGACTTAAGTAAAGAAGTTGAAAAAAATTAAAATGCTTATGCAATCATGATGCAATAATATGCTAAGTAAATGACAGATTTACCAGAAGCTTATTAAAATACATTCAAATGAAAGGTGAATTCAAGTCTTAGAAAGTAAGAACCAATAGTATCTATGATAGATATTAATTCTTTTTTCTTCAAAGTTTTCAGTTAAAAGTTTATCTACATTATGTTTTTGATTTCTAAGAACAACCATACCATCTTTAGTCATATAAATTCCTGAGAAACCATTACAATTAGATAAGATGAATGGGAATAAAGATCCTTTAACATCACCTCCCCATGGATATAAACTATTTTCTAAGAAAAATGCTATACCAGAGTCAGTTAAAGTTTTAGCATGATCTATCAGAGGAACCCAATTATCAGATACCTTTATTAAAATTTATATTTTATTAGTTTTTTCATTTAACTTGAATTTAGTATCATATCTAGTTATCACCATTGTATTTGAACTTTCTGAAGGAGAAAATGAAACATCTCTAGCATCTTTACAATTTATACATAAATAACCGTTTATTGCATCATCATTATCATTACTCTTAATAAGTTTAACATAATGTTTTTCATCTGCATCATAAAATACTGCTATTCTGAAAAGATTTTCATGAGTATTTCTACTTTTAACATAACATGGTAAAACAAAATGTTTTGTCATAGCTAGTTTATAAACATCCATTGGTATTCCATTTATCTTAGAAAGTTATCTAGGAATTGAATTATTGTTTATATTTATTGAAATGTTTTCAGTATATTATTCAATATACATTGGTCTAGAAAATCCTGGGAAATAAATTTACATACCTTCTTTATATTGTTAATTGTCACGATAACAACACATACATATGACAGCTATTATTAAAATTGCTACAAAAACTGTAAGAATTATTATAATTATAGAACTTTACTTCATATTTTAATGAAAAAAAATTAAAATCATTCAGTTTTCAGTTTCAGTTAGCTCCTACCAGCCCACCTGCGAATCCACCTACTGTTGATAATGCATTGCTTATGATACTTACAATGTTAGCAATGTTAAATACTATAACTAATACTAATATAGCTATACATATACCCCATGTTTAATATGTTAAGTCACCACTTGGTCTTGCGTTCATGTTTTAATGTTCGAAAAAATTTTATCTTTTTTTCTCTCAATGTTTCGAAAATTTTCAAAGAGAATATTTCTTTAAAAGTTCTTCAACCTTTGGAACTTTCACCTTATTATATTTTTCCTTTTTACTCTTTGATGCTATAGCTTTGTATCCTTCATTAATATTTTTCTTTAAAAGTTAAGCTCTGTTTTTGGCAGGTAATTTAGCATATCCTTCAGTATAATCATAATTCATCATTGGTGGACGTCTTCTTGGTTTAGATGCTACTACAGCTATTATTATAATTATGACTACAATAATTATTAATAAAACTATTATAATAACAACATTAGTATCTATTGAATTTCCTCCTGTTAGTGTCATTTTAATTCGAGAAAATTTTTTATGCGATTTTAAAAAAAATTTCATTAGTTTCATATATAAAATCTTTCTTATTTATATGGTTATTAAAGAATTTCTCCATTAGATTGAACAACATATCTAGCTTAAGTTGTTCTTGAACCATAATTTTATCCTTTAAGTAATCTACTATTATAATAGAAGTATTTTGGTATAATTGTGAATATAGCTTAAAGTACAAAGTCACTATCAGAACTTGTAACATTATCAGTTGGATCATATTATGTCTTAAATGCAAATCCTCCAAAATTAGCTAACATCCAACCATATTAACTATTTGCAAGATTTGTTCTATTTAATAATGGTAAAGTAGCTTATTAAGCAGCTGTTTATCTTTATCTAAGTTCGAATATAGTTATATTATTAAAGTTTTATCCTGCATTTGGTGTATAATAAATATCTCTACCAGATATTGGATCAAATATAATATCAAGTGCTTATCCTTGTTGACCAATACCTTAATTCTTCATATTAGCTAATACAAATATAGGTCTACCTTAAAATGTAGCATTTAATTAAAGTAATTAAGTACCTGTACTAAAACCTGAAGCCATCATACCAAGATATTTCTTTTCATAAGTTTATATATAAACACTCATTGCTGTCATAAGTGGATATGGAAGATTTTGTTTAATTAAACTTATTGGATTGAATGGTTATACACCTAAGATCTTAAAGAGAACTTATCTAGCATCATATATGTTGATTGTCTTTGATTATATAGCTGTATAATCGTTTGTGAATATTTAGAATAAATATTATATAGGAGTACATTAAAGATATTCTACTTAATCTGATACTTAACCTTAATCATTTACTTGAAGATATTATCCACGTGCGTTATCATTATATGTTGGATTTGATTTAATTAATTTCTCCCAAGTGTTATCAAAGAATGTATTATAAGCACCTTACTTTATTGGCGCACTTATACCAGAAGATTCGATACAATAAATATCTCTACCAGCATTAAGAGTATCATTTGCTGTAATACCAGCAAAGAATGTGATTTCTTACATAAGTGATAGTGGACTTATTATTTTTACACCTGCATTATATATTGCCTAAATATTAGCTTATGGTATACCGAGATCGTTTTATCTTTAGATAAGTGCATTTATGAATTATTATAATAAACCATTAAGACCGCCTGATACTTCATCATCTGGTACATCTACTACACCTATATCCTCTTAGTTAACTTCTCCTACTTATTATTCTTATTATTATACGTTATCACGTAAATGATTTATATTTGGATCCGGTGGATTATTATTTATATTATTTTAATTATTATTAGCATCTTATTAATCTTATTAATGTTAATTATCAACTGCATTTACTACTTATTAATCTTGTTATTATTATACTGGTTATTATTCTGGTTATACAGGTTATACTGGCTATATTGGTTATGCTTATTATTATGCTTGTAATCCATTTAAATTATTGCTAACTTATTATTGAAGATTATTTACCTATTCATTATTTTATTATAATCTTATTCCTCTAATTAGTTAGTTTAATTATCTTAAATCATCGTATGTATTAGATTATTAACCAAATGGTTCTAAACTATTAAGTCTAGTAGCAATAGTATTTATTTCATTTATTTAGTAATTATTCATCTTAGATTATTTTATATAATATAATCTTTATAAACCCACTGCTGCATTAATAGCTTTTTATATTTTATCTGATGATAAATTTCTTTATTATTGTACATGTAAATCATTTTATCCAATTTTACTAAATTAGTTTTATAGATTCATATTATCCATAGGATCATATTTAGCACCACCTTATACATTTAGACGTTCTTCATTTATATTTTCAAGATTTGCTATTAAAGCATATTAAAATCTTAATAAATTAGACCATTCTGGTTAATCTGCTATATTTATCATATCTAAACTGTCGACTTTAGTAAAACTAGCTGGATCATATATACTTAATATATTATTTAACATAGCGACTTTACCTTATTATTTATTCATAAAGTTATAATACCAACCATATTTAACTTCAACTGGTGAATATACTAATTAATCACGTTTTATCATTAATTAACTATTACCTTAATATACTATCCAGTAATGATCTTCTCCAATAATTTAATGACTTGGTGTTCTCTTCTTAATAAATGCTGCACGTTATAAGAATGGAAATACTGCTGAGCCTCTAAATACTGTTCCATGTGTTTATTCTCTCATCTACATAAGTTTATTAATTTAGAACCATGAATCGATAATACTAGCATTGACATTTGCTACATCAAGTTTATCACCAATAATATATTAGATATAAAGCTTTTTATATCTATTTATCATTGTTGCAGCATCTGCTGTTGTTCCATAATATGTGAATAATACTGGATCAAACATTACTTATTCAGCAGCTTCTGTAATCTTATATTCTGTTGATATATTTTTCTTAAGAATATCTTTGCAACGATTAACTACAGCTCTAATACCTGATAATAAACTATTAGTTAAACTTAATATTTAATCAACTCCTGATGCTGATGTGTTTTAGACTTAATCTTAAAAGTCTTTGACTTGTTTCATTATTTATATCATATCCCATAATAAACTAAACTTTTATGTATCTGAATATTCTATTGGAGCTACTTAATAGAACATACTAACAGTTGACATATATAATACTGGATTAGTAGTATCATAGAAATATTTTAATCCACCAAGATTTTCTCTGAAATCTTCTATCTTTTATGATTGTTTGTTATAAATCATTTCAACTTAACTATAAGCAACTTCATTCATATATTTATTTTTATACATTTCTGATAATGCTTAATATTTGCTTGATTCTATGATATTTATGTCATGTGCACCTTCTCCTCTACCTCTATTGTCATATTTACCATCTGGTACTCCATTTAATGTTGGTAGAATAATATTTCCTGGTATATTAACAACATTAATTTATCCAAGATTATTTATAACAGACTTACTATATAATAATTTAGGATTAGTTGTAATATCTAATAATTCATTTAACACACCTTAATTATTACCATTTTATCTATTTAATCCTATATTTGGCTATGGTATTTATAAAGCATAATCTGCTTTATTGTTGTTATTAACTTTAACATAACTAACTGGTAAATCAGTGTATTATTCTATTAAATCATTTGTATACCAATCATAGAATTAATCAGCACCAATTTATAATATTTTAGCTAAACTTGCTGGTTATTTTAAAGCAGTTATAGTTTTATTAAGAGCTTCAATGTAATATCTTTAATAACCTAATCTTTAATTAGCTAAATTTTCAAATCTACCTACTAAACTTTAATTTAATCCTTACTTAAGTGTATCATAATCTCCATTATTTCTAGCAATGTTATCAAACTTAGCTTTATAAATACTTTTTATATTTTCGGGTACTTAACTGAAACTAGTATAACCAGATGTTATTGCTATAAATTATTTCATAATATCATTAATTAAGAAACAACCTTCAGATCTAAGACGATCAGCTATACCACTAGCTTAAGCTGTTTTATTAACTAACTAAGCAACTTTTTCTTAAGAACCTGCACCAAATACAATTGGACATCTAAATGGTGTTTAAAGTGTATTCATTGGAATATTGAATATCGTTCCATTGAAATCAACTGTACTTGTTATCATAGCTTATTACATAAGACTATTTGATTTAAGTTCACTAACAAAGAATGTTGGAAGAGCTGTGTTATATTATTTAAGTTTAAATGCAGTCTTTGAAATATAAAAGTTAAGTTAATCTATTAATGATTAGTTAATATTTAATGCATTTCTTACATAATCATTTTAAGCTTGTGTTGCTTATTTAGAATATCCGAACACTATACTTGAGGTATAAATATCTGATGTAAGATTAAATGGACATAAAACGTTTAAATATCCTGCCTTTGTATCTGTTTAATTATTTCTAGCAAGAGTGTATTAATAAACCATTTTACCTAAACAATCATATACACTATTAAATGTATAACTCCATTATTAAGTATCGAATAAATTAGCTTTGGCATTGAATTAAATGAATCCTGATAAAGGTAATGGTGGCGGACAATATTTTCTGAAAGCATCTATGAAGAAATTATTGTAATCACAACCATTAGCGATATGATTCTTTACATATTCAAATACTTCTTTATTTGAAGCATAACTCTTATATTTTTCAATACTCTTTAATATAAGACTCTTTTTATTATTTAACATTTAAAGCATTCCTTAGAAATTGATAGATCCTTATGAAACTTTAACTCCTGGAATTGCTGTTAAAAGAGCTAATATACGAGAATATGTTGAATAACTTTAATAATAAGCATTTTATAAATATGGTTAATTATTTTATAAAAATTAGAATATATCATCCGTTAAAACATACATATTAGCATTAGCATTTCTATAACCAATACGATTTGCTGAAAATGGTAAATTACCTTCTAAATATTATTTATTAGGATCATATACCTCAATTATTTTAACATCTTATCCAGAAAGATCACGTACTAAAGCTGCTCTTTAATTTCTTTGTAAACCACCCATTATCATACCACCATTTCTTTCATAAAAAGCATTATCTTATATATTATTATTTACTGCTAATTATTCTTCAAGCATTTAAAGACATTTGTGTAAAATATATGTGTAAAGAACATTACTATTAATGAGATCATATTCTAATTTACTTAATGAATATTCACTTATATCTTATACAGTAGTATAAGCAGTATATATACCTCTTATTTCATTAGAATATGAATACTGAGCAGATTATATAAATATTTAGTAAACTCTTTTTTCTCTGCTGTCAGGCATTTTAGATATTTTAACTTTTAATGCTCTAGCAACTGAACTTGGATAATTTCTTAATTCAACATATTTCTTATGGTAATTAACTAATAATTTAATAATTTCTCCAACAAGAACAGTATATTAATCAAGTTATGTACCAACATCTTTTATAAAATCTACTTATGTAGATACTGTTGTTGATTACATTAATAATGGTTTAGCCATAAATTCCATAAAGTATATTTGCTTTTAATCATCTCTTTAAATTTAACGATATCTTGAAACTCTATTTTCAATATATTTATCTATAGTTTATTTATATAAGCTTTCTTTATCAGCTAATTGATAATTATTTATAGGTGATTCATATATCATTTAATTGATAAGATTTGTAATCTAAAGATAGACATCAACTATATTTGATTAAACTTCTTAAGGTGGCTATTCAGGTACAGGCATTTCCATATTCATATCACCTTATTATACAAATTAACTTTAGAGATATAAACTTGAACCACTTTAGTTTCTGATATTACTATAAATATATGACATATTATCTAATTCAACTGGTGTTTATCCAATATACATTTTTGTAACAATATTTTCAACCATTTCTTTTATGAAATCTTAAACTATATGCTTTGTTCTAGCTGAAATTCCTCCTGATGTTGAATCTCCATATTATCTCCAAAGTCTATTACATATTACAACTAAACGTTATACATCATAAAGATTATTCTTTAAATACATATATAAATCATAAAATCTTGAAGATGTATAAAGTTATAATTAACTGAATAAACGTTTATATTAAACTTCGTTTTATTAAACATTTTCAAGCTTACCAAGACTTTATTTAAATGTATTCCAAACTTCTATAATAATTTTATAAAATCCAAGAGCTTCGGCAATTGGTTTTTCAGTAGACTATTAAATTTATGTCTTTTATTAACGTTTCTTACCACCAGTTATTATTGTTGAAAGTGACTTATTCTTCTTAAGATAATATTCAATTAAAAGATTAAATGAACCATATAAACTCTTAATTGCGTTATAAGTTATTTAACTTAATGAATTATAAAAACGATATTCAGCATTCTTTTATGTAAGAGCTATCCAAGGAACAATCTTTTTAGCAAGACGATCTTGATCATTTGCAGGATTATAATTAACTTAATTACCGAAATAGTTATATTACTCGGTTCCTGCAACTGATTCACTTATAAAGTTATCATCACCTAGTATCTCATTTTATTCGTTAAGTTTTCTAACATAAATAGCTTTTTCACCTGGTACGAAATATAATAATAAATACCAATTTGATATAATATCAACTATAACACGTTTAATATCAAATCCTTAAGCATGGAATTACATTGTCATTAATCTAGTAGCATCACAATATCTTAAAAGGAATGCATAATTATTTATCATACCATAAATTGATCTGAAAGCTTCTTTGTAAATTGTTTCAACGTTATATTCTGTTATTGGTAACATATCACCTCTA
>Ga0310694_10002391_pt1 | contig 19347 bp, 14 predicted proteins | sample 174DNAGHGhighgp2_FD_203884 | JGI IMG/M metagenome (GOLD analysis project Ga0310694, IMG submission 203884) | Sheep rumen microbial communities from Palmerston North, Manawatu-Wanganui, New Zealand - 1742 DNA GHGhigh gp2 (v2) (version 2) | ecosystem: Host-associated > Mammals > Digestive system... | reverse complement strand
GTCTTGCTCTGGCCTTCATGGCCCATAGCGTCCTTGCAGGCGTCGATGGTGCCCGAAACTGCAGTCCCACCCTTAGAAGAGCTAGACTTTGCCACGGAGGAACTAGACTTCGACGAGGCGCTAGAAGTCGGCGACGGCGTAGCATTGTCGACCATATTAAAGTATGTGTAGTCCACGGAACCCGTAGCATTGCCACCCGCTTCGGTCATGAGCATCACTTCGGTCACGTTACCGAACTTGAGCGAAGCAGATCCACCGCCCTTCGAACCGCGAAGCTGCTTCTGCTGGCCGGTGAAGAGTTCATCCCACTTCTTGAAGTGGGCAGAAATGTCGATATGGCCACACTGACGCGGAGTCTCGCGAATGCTGAAGAACTGCACGAACGTAGAAGTACCCGACTTGGAGGGTTCCTGCTGGCGGAGGAACGCGTGGATGGAGTACTTGGCGCCATCCACCGTGATTTCGCCGAACTTTTCACCCACATACTGTTCGCTCGGCTTACTGAACCAGTCGTCCACGATGTAGTATTCCGTTTCCGGGTTCTTGGTCCAGCCGTAAACGCCGATGTAACCGTACTGGGCGTTACCGCTCTTGGTGTACTTGTAGTCGACCGCAAAGTTCTTTGTTTTGTGGCTGATGCCGTTGCCGTTGTACTGGTAGCCCACGCGAGTCAGGTAGTCGCTAGAACCACTCCAGTTGGCCTTGAACGTACCATTGCTGTAGTAGGTCATCGAGGCATTGCCACCCTGATACCACTGTTCAAAGCCCCAAGGGGTCCCATTGATAGAACCCACCCTGTTGCCGCTCACTTGTGAGCCGTTTCCTGTATGACCCATGTTGTCGTTGCAGGCATCAGCAGCGAAAGCCGATACCGCTAACCCCAGCGTCATGGCAAGGCCGATACCGGCCAAAGAACATTTCATCATAATTACTCCTATAAAGAATCGACGCGATCCCTTATCTGTAATTTATATTGAAAACGTTCTTTTCTTTTACACAAGATATACAAAGCGTTGTTGTAAATTTCAACGCCGAATTTGTCAAAATTCGGGCAGTTTTTGTAAACTTATTTCACGACAAAAGGCGCCCGGAGGCGCCTTTGTTAATATATGTTACATGTATTGCCGGAGTTATTCTTCGACGGGAACTTCGGGAGCGGCATCGGCGGGGTCAACCTTCTCGACGGAGTCGTCGTCGACTTCGACACCCTCCACGTGATCGAAGGTTTCCTTCGCCTCGGCGCTATCCTGCTCGATGTCTTCCACGCTCGGGAGCGCAGTCGCATCTTGCACCACGTCACCATCGCGGAGGCTAATCGCCTTGACGCCCTGGGCGTTACGGCCCGTGAGGCGGATATCGGCAGCCTTGATTCGAATCACCTGGCCTTCGCGGCTGGTAATGATCAAGTCGTAGTCGTCTGCAACGCTTTCAACGAACACGGCGGCGCCCACCTTGTCGGTCACGTTCAAGTTGCGCACACCCTTGCTACCGCGACGGGTAATGCGGTAGGTCGAAGGTTCGCTGCGCTTGCCGTAGCCATTTTCAGTGATGGTCACAATCTTGTTGCCGGCCTTGAGCCACAGGAGAGAAATCACTTCGTCGCCTTCGGCCAAAGTAATGCCCTTCACGCCGTGCGTGCCGCGGCCCATGGCGCGGAAGCAGCTAATCGGGAATGTAACGGCCTGACCATTGCGGGTCGCAAGCATCAGCAAGTCCTTAGGAATCGGTCGGGCTTCCAAATCGTCGGCGTCGTCGCCTTCGACTTCCGGCGCATCGGTGACTTCGGCTTCGGGCGCGTTATCGTCGCCTTCACCGGCATTCAAGGAAGCCTTGTATTCTTCTTCGGACATGCCAACGAGCTGAACCTTCACGAGTTCGTCGCCTTCGTCGAGGCTGATGGCGTTCACGCCCGCCTTGCGCGGACGGCTGAACAGCGTCAAATCCATCTTGTTGATAACGCCCTTCTTGGTCGCAAACACGAGGCAGAAATAGCCACCGAACTTGCGCACCGGAACAATCGCCTGTACCTTCTCGCCCTCGACAAGTCCCACGAAGTTAACTATCGGGCGGCCCTTGCCGTTACGCGTGCCTTCGGGCAAGCGATAAACCTTGGTCCAGTAGGCGCGCCCCTTGTTGGTGAATACAAGTAGGTAGCTGTGGGTAGACGCCGTGAAAATCTGATCCACGTTGTCTTCTTCCTTGAGGGTGGCACCGATGATGCCCTTGCCGCCGCGGTTCTGGGCCTTGAACGTATCGATCGGAAGACGCTTGATGTAGCCTTCCTTGCTCAGGGTAATCACCTGTTCCTCTTCGGCAATCAGGTCTTCGTAGTCGCTATCGTCCACAGATTCGCCAATCGTGGTGCGGCGTTCGTCACCGTACTTGTCGACAATTTCATCGAGGCGCTTGAGGATAATCGCAATGCGGCGTTCGCGCTTGGCAAGGATATCTTCCAAGTCGGCAACCGTCGCGATGAGTTCGTTGTATTCCGCTTCCAACTTTTCGAGGTTGAGGCCCGTAAGCTGGGAGAGTCGCATATCGACAATCGCCTGCGACTGGATTTCGTCGAGATTAAAGCGATCCTGCAAGCTCTGCTTCGCGATTTCGGTCGTCTTGCTCGACTTGATAATCTGCACGACCTCGTCGATATTCTGGGTCGCGATGCGAAGTCCCTCGATGATGTGCAGGCGAGCCTTCGCCTTGTTCAAATCGAACTGCGTAGCACGGGTCACCACGTCCATGCGGTGATCGATATAGATCTGGACGAGATCCTTGAGGGTCAAAAGCTTCGGCAGGTTGTTCACGAGCGCGAGGTTGTAGATGCTGAAGGTCGTCTGCAACTGCGTGTATTTGAACAAATTATTCAGGACAACCTCACCCACCGCGTCGCGCCTGAGTTCAATCACGATGCGCACATCCTTCGCCGATTCATCACGGATGTCGGTAATGCCGTCCACGCGCTTTTCGCGAACGAGGTCCGCTATCTTCTTGCAGAGTTCGGACTTGTTCACCATGTACGGGATTTCGGTCACGATGATGCGCGGCTTGCCCTTGGAATCGGTTTCGATTTCGGTACGGGCGCGCACGCGCACGCGGCCATGACCCGTGAGGTAAGCTTCGCGGAAACCGGAACGACCGCAGATGATGGCGCCCGTCGGGAAGTCCGGACCCTTCACGTACTGGAGCAGATCTTCGCCCGGGATTTCGGGATTTTCGGCAACCGCATGGATTGCAGCGGCGATTTCGCGCAGGTTGTGCGGAGCCATCGAGGTCGCCATACCCACGGCGATACCCGTCGTTCCGTTCACGAGCATGTTCGGAAGCGCGGAAGGCAGCACCAGCGGTTCTTCGAGGGTTTCGTCGAAGTTCGGGCCCATGTCGACGGTATCCTTTTCGAGATCCTCGAGCATCAGGGCACCCACGTTGTTCATCTTCGCTTCGGTGTAACGCATGGCGGCTGCACCGTCACCGTCGATGTTGCCGAAGTTTCCCTGGCCGAATACCAGCGGATAGCGCAGCGAGAAGTCCTGGGCCATGCGGACCAAGGTCTCGTAGACAGCCGAGTCGCCATGCGGGTGGTACTTACCGATGACATCGCCCACGATACGGGCGCTCTTCACCGTCGACTTGTTCGGGACCACGCCCAGCTTGTGCATGCTGAACATCACGCGGCGGTGCACCGGCTTGAAGCCGTCTCGTGCATCGGGAAGCGCACGCGCGACAATCACGCTCATGGAATAGCGCAGATAGCTATCCTGCATGTCCTGTTCAATCAGGCTCTTGAACTGCGATCCTGGAACCAATTCTTCTGACATTCTCTATCCTCTAGTTATTGCCTAGCCGTTCCCGGCAAGCATTTTATTTATCACTTCTAAACTTTTTTCATCGGTCTGGTCGATGCGATGCGGCGTAATCGTCGCGTAGCCCTGATGGAGCAAGTAATCGTCGCTATCCTCGGGCTGTTTTTCCCACAACTTGTCGCCATCCAGTTGCCAAAGTCCACCCTCATGCGAGTAGTGGTCCGTAAACATTCCAAGGGCCATTCTTGCTTCCCTGAAACCCCTGAATGTTTCGGCAGTGGCCTTTGGAAAATTCACGTTCCAGAAGACTCCTGCGGGGATTTTTTCAAACAGGCGATTTTGGACGACCCGCTCCGCAAACACCTTTGCAAATTCAAGCATGTTCGGCGTCACCCCGTGCAGCGAAAGCGCAATGCCAGGAACCCCCCAGAGGGCAGCCTCGCGCGCACCGGCAACCGTCCCCGAGTAAAGCGAGGAGACTCCGGAATTTTCACCCTGGTTCACGCCCGAAAAACACACGTCAAAGGGCCCCGGACCGGCCCCCTCGGTAGAAAGACCATGGGAGGCAAAATGCCCGAGGGCAAATTTCACACAATCAGCAGGAGTCCCGGACATCGAATAGGCTTCAACAGAGGAACAATCCTTCCCCAGGTTCACCTTTTTTACCGAGAGCCCGCGACGTACCGTAAAGGCATGCGAGACACCGCTCTGTTCTTCTTCGGGAGCAAACACGTAAACCTCCGCTATGGGCACAAGAGCATTCGCCAAAGCAAGCATATAGCCGCTTTTTATCCCGTCATCGTTCGAGATGAGGACGCGTGGTTTTTGCGTGTTCTGCATGTCATCGGAAATATAGAAAAAACAGGAAATTTTAAGGAAAAATCAGCATATTTTTCTAGCTTTTTACGTGATGTATACCGAACCGAAATTCCTCGCAATGAAGGAGACCTCCAAGGCAAAACGCATGGCGGAACTCCTGCGCGTCATCATACTCCAACTGGGCGACGACGTGGCCCGCGCAAGGCGCGAATTCGAGACCTACGCCGGATGGATGAAACTCCCCGAAACAGAGCGTCTCGTAGGCAAAAACCAGGCCCAGATGATTGACCTGTACAAGACGTTCCGCACAAGGGCGGGTCTCGGATTCGAACGCGACGTCTACCTGGAACAGGAACCGGGGGACCGCGAAGCCCCGAACGAAAAGCCCCTCCCCTTCGCGGTGCTCGTCCACAACTTGCGCAGCGCCTTTAACGTGGGATCCATCATCCGGAGCACCGACTGTTTTGGGCTCGAAGGAGTCCACCTGAGCGGTTACAGCTGCGGACCCGACCACGTGACGGTAAAAAGCGCCGCCCGCGGATGCCAGGCATGGATTCCCATCAAGCGCTGGGACTCCCCCTTCGACTGCGTCAAGTGGCACAAGGACAACGGCTACGAAATCATCGCGCTCGAAACCGGCGAAGACATCCCGAGCATCAACGATGTGAAGTGGCCCGAAAAGGGACTCATCCTCCTCGGAAACGAAGAACTGGGAATCGCCCCCGAGCTCATGGCCGAAGCGACGATGAAGGTGACCATCCCGATGGCAGGCCGCAAGGCGAGCATGAACGTCGCGGGCGCATTCGCCATCATGGCATTCAAGATCAGGACCGACTGTAAGGAATAGCTTTCCCTATGCCATCTTCGATGCGTCGGTGGTATTGGTCGCATCGACCTTGCCCGCAAAGAAGCTGTAGGCCGCAGGCACAATAAACAGCGAGAGGAACGTGGCAAACGTGAGGCCACCCGCAATGGCGATGCCCATCGCGATGCGGCTGGGCGTGCCGGTCATGATGAGCGGCACCGCGCCCAATACTGTTGACAGGCTTGTCATCAGGATTGGGCGGAAGCGGCGTTCTGCCGCTAGCCGAGCCGCCTCGAGCTTAGAGCACCCGGTATTCGCCGCAATCTGGTTTGCAAATTCCACAATCAATATGCCGTTCTTCGTCACGAGCGCAATAAGCAATATAAGCGCAATCTCGCTAAAGATATTGAGCGTCTGGCCGGTAATGAACAGGCAGGCGAGCGCGCCCGCAAGTGCGAGAGGCACCGTAAAGAAAATCACGAAGGGAGCGCGGAAACTTTCGAATTGCCCCGCAAGCACCAGGAACACAAGCGCAAGCGCAAGCAGGAACACGATGTAGAGCCCGCTGGAACTTTCCTCGAACTCCTTCGACGACCCGCTCAATGCGGTACTCACGCTCGGGTAATCCTTCAGCAAGTGCTTCGCAATCCGGCGCATCTCTTCCACGCCGTCGCCAATCGTCTTGCCGGGCACAAGGCCCGCCTGGATGGTGGCGGCGCTGAATCGGTTGAATCGCGGGAGCGACGGCGATGCGGACTGCTCGCTAAACGTGATGAAGTTATCGAGACTCACGAGTTCGCCCTTCGCATTCTTGACCGTGAGCATCGCGATGTTCTCGGGCATGCTCCTGTACTGGTAACCCACCGCACCGATGATATCGTACTGGCGTCCGTCCTTGTAAAATTCGCCATAGCTCTGGTCGCTTATCGCAAGTTGCACCGCCTGCGCGATGTCGTTCACCGAAACGCCTTCCTCGTTCGCCTTGTCGCGCAGAATCTCGATATGCAATTCGGGCTTCGTGAATCTCAGGTTCGTGTTCACCACGCTGAACACCGGGCTCTTGCTCGCCTCTTCCTCGAACTTGGGCACAAGCGTGCGGAGAATCTCGATATTCGGGGCCTGCAACACGAACTGCACCGGAAGTCCGCCGCGCTGCGTGCTGATGCTCTGCGGTTCAAAAACCATCACGCGCAAATCGGGGTACTCATTACCGAGCACCTGGATGCTGCGGGCGATTTCGCTCTGCGGGCGGCGCGCCTTCTTGTCAGCGTTCAGGAATATGCGCATTCTGGAGTTGCCCGCGTTCCACGCACCTGCCTGGATTTCGGTGTACTCGTTACTGTCCATGAGCGCGATGACTTCTTCGGCAAAGGCATCGGCCATGCGCTTGGTGCGCGTGAGCGTCACGCCTTCGGGCATGTTCAGGTTCACCATGACCGCGTTGGAATCTTCCGTCGGGGCCATCTCGCTACTCATGTTGTTGAAGCAGAAATATGCCGCCAGCAGGAGGGCAGCCACAATCGGGAAAAGCAAGAATCGCAACTTGAGGAACCCACCGAGAAGCACAGCGTAAATGCGGTTGAGCCAGTCAAAGAACGGCTCGGTAACGCGGAAGAACCAGCCCTGTTTTTGGCGGCTCAGGAACTTGGAACAGAGCATCGGCGAGAGCGTGAGCGCACAGAGCGTCGAGAGGAAAACAGTCCCGATCATCACCGCCACGAACTCGCGGAAAAGTAAGCCCGTAGTACCGCCCAGCGCAAGCACCGGCACGAACACCGCCATCAAAACGACCGAGGTCGCAATCACCGCGAAGAAGATTTCGTTTGTACCCGCGACCGCCGCCTGCTTGGGCGTCATTCCGCGTTCAATCTTGTGGTAGATGTTTTCCACAATCACGATGGCATCGTCCACCACGAGGCCTATCGCCAAGACCATCGCAAGCAAGGTCAGCACGTTGATACTGAACCCGCACAGGTACAGCACGAAGAAGCTTCCGATAACGGCCACAGGCACCACCACCATCGGGATGAGCGTCGTGCGGGCCTGCCGCAAGAAAGCAAAGATAATCGCAATCACCAAGAGGAACGCGATGAAGATGGTTTCCACCACCTCCTTGATGGAAGCGCGGATGTTGATGGAAGTATCGCGCCCGTAAAGCACCTGGACGCCCTCGGGAATCTCGCGGCGGATATCCTCCACGCGCCTGTAGAACTCGTTTGCAATTTCCACGTGATTAGAGCCCGGCTGCGCCATCAGGGCGAGCGTGATGGAGTTCTTGCCGTTGCGGCGAAACCCGGTACGCGTATCCTTCGGTTCGTAATGGATATCCGCCACATCGGAAATGCGGATGACGGTCCCGTCGGCAGCCGTCTTTACGGCAATGTTCTCGAACGCTTTCGGGTCCAGAATGCGGCCCAGCGTGCGGATAGAAAGCGTCGTCTCGCTACCCTCGATAGAACCGGAGGGCAGTTCCAGGTTGCCGCGTTTGAGCGCCGCCGACATCTCGGCTCCCGAAACGCCAAGTGCCTGCAGGCGCACCGGGTCAATCCACAGGCGCACCGTCGGGCGCTTCTCGCCCCAGATGGCGACTTCCGACACACCGTTGATGGTCTGCAGGCGCTCCTTCACAAAGTTGTTCGCGATTTCCGAAACTTCCATCGGGTCGAGCTTGTCGCTCACGAGGCTCACCATCAAAATCGGGTCGTTGTCGCTATCGGACTTGTAGACCGTCGGTTCATCGACATCGTCCGGCAAACGGCGGCGCACGCGGCTCACGCGGTCGCGGATTTCGTTGGCGGCCGCCTCCAAATCCATTCCCGTTTCAAACTCGATGTTGATGAAAGAGAAGCCGTCTCGGCTCGTGGAGGTAAGCGCCTTGATGCCCGACGCACTGTTGATGGATGCTTCCAAGATTTCGGTGACTTCGGCCTCCACCACCGCGGCGTTCGCGCCCGGGTACGAGGTACGCACCTGAATCAAGGGATAGTCGACGTTCGGGTATTCGCGCACGCCCAGGTTGCTTGCGCCAAACGCACCGAGCAGGATGATGACAAGCGCCATCACCGTCATGAGTACCGGACGACGTACGGAAAGGTTCGCGACACTCATCCGCGTTTACTCCACTTCGTAATCGGCGTTGTGGCGGATTTCACGGATGCGCACAGAAATGCCTTCGCGCAGGCTAATGAGGCCCGAAGTAATCACGGTATCGCCCTCGTCGAGCCCTCCGGTCACATCGACCGTAATCGGCGTGCGGAGCCCGGTCTGTACGTGCTTGATTTTCGCCTTCCCGCCCGTAGCCACGAACACGTAGGCGCCGTCCTTGTCCAGCGTGAACGCCTCGGCCGGAATCGGGATGCTCTTTGCGACTCCCGCCTGCATAGTCACGTTCACTTTTGCGTAAGAACCCGCAAGGAGTTCGCCCCCTGCGTTATTGACTTCCACCAGCACCTGGCGGGTACGGCTACTTTCCGAAAGTCCCGCTTCCAGGGCCTTCACCTTGCCGTTTGCAGAAATATTGCGCTCCTCGTCCTTGAGTTCTACGGCATCGCCCGGCTTGAGGGCCGATGCATAGCGCTGCGGGAGGGCGAATTTCGCCTTCAACTTCTTCACTTCGCTGAGGGTTGCAATGGATGTCCCCGTGGTAAGCCAGGCGCCCACGGACACGTTCACAAAACCGAGCTTGCCAGCGAACGGGGCACGAACTTCGGTCTTCGCAATCTGCGCCCTGATGAGTTCCACCGACGCTTCCGCAGACTTGAGCGACGCTTCCGCCGCTTCCATGTCGGCCTTCGTCGCACCATCCTTCTCGTAGAGCCCCTTCGCGCGGTCGTACTTCTGCTGGGCGAGCTGCTTGTTCGATTCCGCCTGCTTGAGCTGCGCCCTGAGTTCGGAATCGTCAATCTTTGCAAGGAGCGTGCCCTTCTGCACCTGGGCGCCGTCCTTCGCATAAAGGTTCATGAGCCTGCCGGATGTTGCCGCGGTCAGTTCCACACTGTTGAGGGGTTCGAGCGTCGCCATCGCAGAGAACGTCTTGCCGCCCTCGTGGGCTTCGGCAATATAGCCTTCCACAGCAATCTCGCGTGCAGGCCTGCCTCCCGGGCCACCCTTACCGCTCGGGCCACCCTTGCCCGGAGCACCGGCACCCTTCGCACCGCTCGCAGCGGAATCTTCGCCACCGCAGGCGGCAAGGAAAAGGGCTACAAAAACGAATACAATAAACTTTTTCACGCGATTTAGATGCATATCGGGTACTAATGGTTGCATTTAAATGAAATTCCCCGGTCAAAATTTCACATTGAAAAGAAGCCCGCTGCCGTCTTCGTAGAACTCGGGGGTCACCTTGAAGCGCTCCGTGAACGATTTGGAGGACGTCGCGCGGTAGATGCGCATGGCATCGAGCATGGAGACGACGCGGTTCAGCACCAGCGCCCCCACCGACACCTGGAAAATAATGCGGCTAACACGGTAATGGCGCAAACGACTCTTGAACTCGTCGATATGTTCCGTCGTCTCGGGATTGTCAGAACTTCCCCAGTCCCACTGGATGCTCTCGTCGAGTTCGCTGTTGACATCCTTGCCCGCGCGGATCATCGCCTGGTTGTAGTCCTCGTCCATGTCGGGCGAGGAATTCTGCCCCGCAACGCCACCACGGCTCCGGTAGTCGCCCACCGTATTGAGCATCGAGATTTTCTTGCTAGAACTCGTGAGTCCCGCATACCGGACAGCATAGGAATGCGCCGAAGCGATGTATTTTTCGCCAATAAAATACGAACCGAAAGTCGTAAGCCAGAGGGCCGCATCAGTCCATACAAAAGGCCGCACAAGAGACTTCTCGCCCAAGTAAAGTTCGCCCATGCCTGGCAAGAGAGCAGATGCGCCCAACGCCAACCACAGACTCTTGTCCTGGTTCTTGCTCACGCTCTCGTCGACCGAAATCACGACCTGCGAAAAAGCGGCAGACGAAGCAACGAGGACTCCCAGGAGAACCGACAGGATCAGCCGCATCAGAATCCCCAGCTAGCCTGCACGCCCACGTCGAGTCCGTTGAATATGTTCACGTAGCTGTCGAAGTGGAGATGGTCGTACCACGAAAGTTCTTCGGAATAGAGCGCCTTGTTGTGCGCATTGGCCGTAAACGCAGCGTCAACCGCCGAGATAATATGGTTGAGGATAAGACCTCCAAAGAACCACACCTGCAAATCGGCGTAGTCGTTCGCCTTGTTGCGCATGGAACGGTACTTGTCCATGTTGGACGACTTTCCCAGCGGGACGATTCCGTCTTCCAGTTCGTCGTCCTCGAGCCCAAGGTTGATGGCCACCGCCGGGTCTTCCACATCGTCCCAGCCGAGCACATAGGTCTTGTCAGAAATCTGCTGGAACAGGGCGGAAGCATCGAAGAATGCGCCCACCGCCTTGGTCTCATCGCCAAGCGAAGCATCTTCCAGCGCCGACGCGTTCGAGACGGAGAACCGGTCCGTATGCGCCTTGTCCTTATAGAAGAGCCTTCCCGCCGTGTAGCATCCCGAGTTGCCCGCATCGCCATAGATGGCCTCGCAGAACGCCTCGCGGCTGTTCATGTAGCGGGTCTCGAAGCGCGATTCTTCCGTCTCGTCCGAGAGCTGGCCGTAAAGTTCGCGCATGCCGGCCTCGTAGCGGCCAATGGAATAGTGCTTCTTCGCGAACTTCTTGTACTTGTCGACCTGGTCGTTATACTTGTAGACCGAGAAATAGCCCCAGCTGGTCCAAAGGGCGGCCTCGAGCGCGAGGTAGGCGCCACCGCGGACATAGGTGAACGTGGACCCGCCCACGTAGAGCTGGCCCGAACCAGGAACCACGAGCGACATGAACAGCGCCTTGCGCGGGCTCTTGTAACGGCCCTTGAGTTCGTCAATGCCGTAGACCTTGGACACCTTCACCGGACCGAGAAGGTCGCGGCGGCTCATGGAACTGGAAGAGATGTCCGGAGCCGGCTGTTCGGAACTGCTGGAGCTGAGGGCAGCAAGCGAATCGCGAATACGGTTCTCTTCGGAAAGCCTCTTCATCTCCGCGGCGTAGGCTTCTTCGGGAGTCATCTGCATCGCGGAATCGCCGGCAGCGGAGTCGGCAACCGCCGTATCGGCAGGAGCAGCCGTGTCCGCCACAGCGGGGGCGGTCGTGTCGGCAACCGCGGGGGCAGCAGAGTCAGCCGGAGCGGCAGGCTGTTCGGCAGAAGACGAGAGCGGGGCGCTCGACGGCGAAACGGGTACGCTGGAAGACGAGGCAACCGCGCTAGAAGAAACGGCGACACTCGACGAGGATAACACCACCGAGGAACTGGAAACCTCCTGGGCAGCCTCGTTTTCGGCCTCGAACTCCGCGAACAGGTCGCGGGGCTGGGCAAGGGACTGGCCCACAAAGACACTGGCCACGCAGGCCACAAATGAAAGAGCGAACTTACGCATATAGCCCTAAAATAGCAAAAACAGCACCACACGAAAACACCTGTCCAAGCTGCCCATTTGCAAAAGGGCACATGTAAATAAAAATTTCAGGGTCAATTTGGCTCATTTTCCCGTTTCGGTCGTTTTTAGTAATAGATAGGGGGCGTTCTCCTGTCTGGAACACAAAGGAGTCAGAATTGACTAGAAATGAATACTCAGATTTTCTCGACATGCTCAAGGAGGCCGAAAAGCAAGGCAAAGATCTCGATGCTATCATCAAGGAGCATGAAAATGAAAACGTGTACATATACAACGACGCCTGCTTCAAGAAGATTTTCGCAAGCGAGAAGAACATAGCCTTGACGACGGACCTCGTGAACGCAGCATTGAATCTTGAGGGCGCCAACCGCATCGAGAACCCAAAGCTCGTGAATCCGTTCATTCCCGGCGAAGTTGGCTACCGAAATTCAGAACCAGACCTTCTGCTAATCCACGATCGCGGCGACGACCGCCCGCGCGACCGCATCTCCATCGAAATTCAGCACAAGGATCGCACGCTTTTCAAAAACCGCGTCATACTTTATGTAGCACGGCACACTAGCAACATGGTGAAAAAGAACGAACCCCCTATTTTGGAGAATCTGAACCTGCTGGCTTTCCAGTTTTTCAATGCATTTCCGTGGAAGGTCTCACATCAATACCGCCACACGGTACAGCTTCGGAACCAGGACATGCAGCTTTATTTCGACAAGCAGGTCATCACGGTTGTCGAGGTGCAGAAGTTTCACGACCATTCCGATGTCTTCGTAGATGACCATAGCCGCCTTGCCCAGTGGCTCCGTGCCATCGATGCACTAAACCACGAAGCTGATTTCAGCGAGTTTGCGGAGGACCCCGTGTTCAGGGTATTGCAAAACGAGGCAAAATTATGTAATTTCAGTTCTAGATACCTCATGACGGAGGAAATGAAGATGATTGACACAGCGCTCGAAGTTTTTAACAAGCAGGAAGAAATCGCGAGAAATTTCCTGAAAGATGGCGTTTCCGAGGAAAAGGTCGCCCGGAATACGGGCGTTCCCCTGTATATGGTCCGCGAGATGAAGGAAAAGATGAAATAGAGACTGCTCTACTTCCCTTTGAACATATCGAATTCAACCCTACACCGGGTTGGATTTTTTTATAAACTAATCATTTGCGAAGATTCAATCAATCCGGCACGTCTTTTACGCAACGGAGTGCCGCTGCAATTTTTTTGCTCCACAAAACAACAGCAAATTCATCTCGCCACCCATCATATAATATGAGTGGGTGATAAGCATTAACATAAGCTTCATCGCAATAATAATCCGAAGACAACCACAACGACGCACCCGAAACGCCACCCTGCCCCCAAAAATATTTTTCTTCCGAATCATAATATCCAGCAACCAACTTTTCTGAATCAAAATCATCGCAACCGTAATCCACAAAGCAATCGAAATATTTAACAGTCTTGACGTGTTCATCATAAGATGGCACATGCCATCCTTCTGGGCATACTCCACGAATTGTTTTGTAAAATTCGTTATATCCCAAACATTTATGCCACTCATTTTTCGACAAGTAATAGCCACACCCTTTACCTTCATCACTGAACAAAGCCGCGCTATCCATCACAGCGGACCACAAATACAACCGACCATATCTTTCACAATTATCTGGATTGTTATCATAACACCAGCTAGACGAATCTAATTCCGCCGTTGGCTGGATATAGGCATATTTCAGATTTTCCACCATCCAGGTTTGACGAGGTACATTTGTCCAATTAGGGTTTGAAATTTCAATAGTCATTGTCTTATAAACCCGTCCATCACGTTCGTCCATCATCTCACCATAAGATATATACCAAATATTAGGTAAGGAACTTGAAGAACTTTCAATCGACGAAGAACTCGAACCAATTTCAACAGATGACGAGACCAGGTTGTCAGATGAACTCGAAACAACCAAATCTTCGCTAGAAGAAAAACCTTCGGAATCCGAAGAAACTGATATAGGAGCATTTTCGCTGGATGAACAAATCTCAGCGGAGGATTCTTCAGGATACTCAAGAGGTTCCGACGTTCCTTCTTCGCCGCAAGAAAGGAGGCTTAGCGCAATACCGACTGCCAAGATGATTTTCGATGTATGTCGCATTTTTCCTTTCACCTCCCCCTTAATATACATTGTTTTGAGCGCAAATAGCAAATTAGAGGTTATAGAAAAAGCCGCTCCCGAATCGGGAACGGCCTTTTCAAGTTTTACCTTGTTGGCGCTATTACTTCTCAGCGACCACCCAAACCTTGACCTGAGCTTCTACGTCGCTGAACACCTTGATGGTGACAGTGTAGACACCGAGCTGCTTGATGGGCTCTTCGAGGGCAACCTGAGCACGGCTGACCTTGACACCCTGCTTGGTGATGGCATCGGCGATGTCGGCAGCGGTCACAGAACCGTACAGACGTTCGCCTTCCACGACGCGGCGTTCGAGGTTGACAGAAACCTGGGAGAGCTTGGCAGCGACGTCACCGGCGGCGGCGAGTTCCTTCTGGAACTGGGCCTCGAGGGCGGCGCGGTTGCTTTCGATCTGGGCCTTGGCTTCCTTGGTAGCACGGACGGCGAGTTTGCGCGGGAAGAGGAAGTTACGGGCATAGCCGTCCTTCACCTTCACGACGTCGAGCATCTTGCCCAAGTGGGGAACATTGGCTTTAAGAATAATTTCCATAGTCTAGTTCCTCCTTAGCGCAGGCTGTCCGAAACGAACGGGAGAATGGCCATCTGGCGGGCGCGCTTGATAGCCTCGTTCAGCATACGCTGGTACTTGGCGGACGTGCCGGAGATGCGACGCGGGATAATCTTGCCACGTTCAGAGATGAAGCGACGGAGAGTCTTCTCGTCCTTGTAGTCAATGAACTTGACATTGTTTTCCGTGAACCAGCAAGTCTTCTTGCGGCGGATACGCGGAGCCTGTTTCTTGTCTTCAAAAGCCATTATTCAGCCTCCCCTTCTTCTGCGTCGACCGGGATGATTTCCTCGGTGGACTGAGCCATATCCTGGTTGTAGACGATTTCGCTCATCGGATAATCAGCGAGGGTCATCCAGCGGAGAGCGTTCTCGTTCAGCTTGAGGGCAGCTTCCATGTTCGCCACCACAGAGGCTTCGGCCTTGTAGTAGAAAATCACGTAGTAGCCGTGCTGGCGCTTGTTGATGGTGTAGGCGAGCTTGCGCTTGCCCCAGTCGTCGCGACGGAGAATTTCACCGCCGCCGTTGGTGATCATGGCACCGATGTTCTCGACTTCAGCGTTGATGGCGTCGTCAGAGATCATAGCGTCGATGATAACCATCGTTTCGTATTGTCTCATAATGAGTCCCTTTGGTCTATCGCCCGGCTACCGACATTGGCTCCGGGAGGGTTCCGACTAAAATCGGTGCGGCAAATATAGAAAACGAGGCCTTTTTGTCAACACGGACCGGCCCTTGAGGTCGAACTTGGCCGCTTTCGAGGGAAAAACGCCCCTGTACGTGTAGGGGGAACGGCGGATGGAGGTCGGACCATCCCCGAACGAGCCCTCCGGGTCGATTTCGCGGATACTTACATATTTATATTCGCCCTGGACCACGTTGCTCTGGTTGCCGTCGGTGCGCATCAGGGCTATTCCCCCGCCCTCGACGATAGGCGCGAGGGCGTCCTCGAGACCGTTATAATCCTTGCAGCCGTCGATTTTCGCGGCCCCGCCCGAGGCCCCCGACCAGTCCTTCCCCTCGTCGAGCGCCTCGCCTACCTTCTCCCACTTGGCGTTTGCAGGCTCGCCGTTCGAGATCGAGTCAATGTAGAGTTCCAGACGGACAGATGTCCTAGATTCGTCGGGGCCACCATTATCCGGGTATGCACTATTGTACACTATAAACTTCATGCCAATCCAGCGGTCGGTCGGGAGTTTCGCGCCACCCCAAAGAGGCGTCTGCTTGCCCACAACGCCCTCGCTCTGGTAGTAGCTGCCGGGGTGCTTCCATTCCTTCTCGAAATCCCACTTGCCGTCGTGCCTAAAGCGCGCATAGTATGTATTTGCATCGCAGTTGTTGCCCCCGCCGCTCGCATGCCCAAGCGCGCCGCTCCGCACGCCCATCACCATGCCGCCGTAGTCGGGGCCGTTTGCGGAAGCCTCGCCCCTGCGGTAGTAGGCGGTAAACTCCACGTCGCGATAGAACTGCTTCTTTGCGGCCCGAGACGTCTGGCTGTTGATATGGAAGCGCGGGCCGGAACTCATCATCTGCATGACACCCTTGCCGTCTATCTTGAAGAAGGGAGACGCGTCGCCCGCGCTACGGTTGTCCGTCCATTCCAGCGGATCGTCGGCATCGCCATCCCATTCGATACCGCGCGCATGGCCGTTAGCCCAGTGCGCCGAATTCCATTCGACAGTACCCGACTTCGTGGGATAGAACTTCTCTATGCCGAAGGTATCGCGCGGGGATTCCTCGGCAAAGGCAACCGTGCACGCGAAAGCCAAAATCGAAACTGAACGCCAAAGACATTTTCCTGTACCCATAGAGCACACCTCACTACATAGGAATATATGTTTTTTCGGGCGCGAATCACGCCTTTTTCTCGTTTTTTTGTTAAATTTCACCACATGAAAATTTCGGACAAGGCTATCGGCTACTTTTCGCTACTCGCCCTACTTGGGCTGTTCGCGGGCATCGCCTACGGCATGTTCGAGGCACACGAAAAGGTCACCTACAAGGCCTACGTCGACTTCAAGGAGCTCGGGTCGCTACAGCCCGAAGACCCGGTGGTCATCCGCGGCTACACCGTGGGCACCATCGGTAAGGTGACCTGGCTGGGCGACCGCGCCCGCGTGGAAATCAAGTTCGACGAGCCCCGCACCATCCGCGAGGGCACGAAGTTCAACAACGTGAACTACGCCATCATGGGCCAGCGCAGGCTCGAAATCGTCCCGAACAAGAACGGCAAGGTCCTCCCCGAAGACTTTATCCACCAGGGCAACTTCGAGCCCGGCATCGCCGAGGCGCTCCGCTACATGGAAGACGTCAACGAACAGCTTAACCACGTGCGCGAGGTCATCACGCTCATTACCGAGGGCGACTCCACCCACAAGTCCGTAAAGGAAATCTACGAGACCGTGATGCAGACGACCGAAGGGATCCTCGACAATGCCGACAAGACTCTCGACAAGCTCTCCCCCGCCATCAAGCAGCTTGTAGGACAGCTGAACCAAGCGGCGAATTCCGTAGCCGACATGGCAAACCAGGTGGACACGACCGTCAAGGTGACAACGGACGCCCTCAACGAGAAAATTGCGCAGGCCGACAGCGCCATCCACGCCATCACCGAAGGCACGAAGAAGGCCGAACAGATTATCGCAACCATCGAGAGCACCCCCGCCGTGGACAAGCTCCTGAACACGAAGGACCTCGTCGACCGCGCGAACGACCTTGTCAAGAAGACGCAGGCGCTCATCGCCGCCATCGACACGAAGGGCGTCAAGATGTACGACGACCAGGGCAAAGAAGTCAGGCTCTTCACCTGGAAGAACACGAACCTTATCGGCAAGACAGCCCGCGAAAAGGCGAAACTCCGTGCCGAAAAAGGAGAAAGCCTTCCGGATTCCGGCCCCGCCGAGAGCGAGTAACGCGCAAGCAAGAAGGCTCCACCCATGGAAATTTCACAGCTTCCAGGACTCGGCCCCAAACGCGTCGAGGCTCTCCGTAAATCGGGGCTAGTCTCCATCGCGGACCTCCTCTACAATATACCGCGCACCTATCTCGACCAGACCAAGGTTTCAACCATCGGCAACTGCCATCCGGGCGAAAAGGTCGTGCTTATCGGCACCATCAGCCGTTCCGGAATCGTGCGGGGGCGCAGTTCCAGATTTATCGCCACCCTCACCGACGGCTCCGGCGAAATCCAGCTGCTTTTTTTCCGAGGCACGAGTTTCTGGGCCAGGAAAATCAAGAACGGCACCCGCTGGCTCGTCACGGGCCAGGTCGGTGAATACCGCGGACTGCAAATAACGCATCCCGACCTGCAGCCTATCGACGAAGGAGAAGAATTCAACGGCTGCATCCAGCCCATCTACCCCATCAGCGAAGCCTGCCGCGAAGCCCGGATGGAACAGAAGTTCTTCCGCGGTCTCTACAAGACGGTTTTCAACTTCCCGGGGCTCACGCTCTCCGGGCTATGCCCCAGGGAACTGACCGACTACCTGCATTTCGCGCCCGTCATGGCGAATCTCCGCACGCTGCACCAGCCGCAGGATTTCCCGTCGATCTACAAGGCGAAACGCGAACTCAAGGTACTCGAGCTACTGCCGTTCTGCCTGCGCATGGTCAAGCGCCGCGAGAACCAGAAACTGCGCGGTCACGAGCGCCAAATCGACCTCGGGACGGTAATGGCCGCAAAAGCAAGGTTGCCGTTCTCGCTCACGCGCGGACAGGAAGAGGCTCTCGACACGATTGTCGCGGGGCTCAACGGCAAAAAGCAGTTCCACGCGCTTTTGCAGGGCGACGTCGGCTGCGGAAAGACAGTTGTAGCGATGCTTGCGATAATGGCCGTATGCGGCGCGGGCGAACAATGCGCCCTCATGGTCCCGACCGACATCCTCGCGCGGCAGCACTTCAAGAGCCTCAAGCCGTTTTTTGACGCGGCAGGGCTCAGCGTGCGCCTGCTGGTAGGCGCCACCCCCGCCGCAGAAAAGAAGACAATCCTCGGCGAACTGCAGATGGGACTTGCAAACGTCGTCATCGGCACGCACGCGCTGTTCAGCAAGGATGTCACATTCGCGAAGCTCGGGTTCGTCATCATCGACGAACAGCACCGCTTCGGCGTAGGCCAGCGCGAAGCGCTTCTTGCCAAGGGCGACTACCCCGACATGCTCGTGATGAGCGCCACCCCCATTCCCCGAAGTCTCGCGATGACGCTCTATGGCGACCTGAAGGTCATAAGCATCAAGGAAAAGCCCGCAGGCCGGAAACCCATCAAGACGCGCCTCGTAAACGCAAGCAAGCGCGACGACATGAAGAAATTCATTTGCACGGAAGCCGCCGGCGGGAACCTCTGCTACTGGATTGCGAGCCGCGTCGGCACGGACGAGGAAGGTAGCGCCCGGAGCGTCGACGAAATTGTCGATGAACTGAGGAACTACATCGCGGGGCCGGGCAGGGCCATCCCGGGAGGAGCAACGCTCAAGGTCGCGGGAGTCCACGGCCAGATGGACGAGGCGCAGCGCGACGCCATCATCGCAAGATTCGCGAAAGGCGAAATCCACATTCTCGTAGCGACGACCGTCATCGAAGTCGGCGTGAACGTGCCCGCCGCGAACCTCATGGTCATCGACCAGCCAGACCGATTCGGTCTGGCGCAGCTGCACCAGCTGCGCGGCCGTGTAGGCCGGGGCGATGCCCAGGCATGGTGCTTCCTGATGATTCCCGAGGGCGACGCGGCGGATTCCAGCATGGA
>Ga0310694_10002389_pt1 | contig 19362 bp, 19 predicted proteins | sample 174DNAGHGhighgp2_FD_203884 | JGI IMG/M metagenome (GOLD analysis project Ga0310694, IMG submission 203884) | Sheep rumen microbial communities from Palmerston North, Manawatu-Wanganui, New Zealand - 1742 DNA GHGhigh gp2 (v2) (version 2) | ecosystem: Host-associated > Mammals > Digestive system... | reverse complement strand
GTAATGGGGAAATATGACGCCATTTGCAACATTTGACTGCAAAATTACGAAATAATTACCAATTATCGGTTGTCAATTATCAATTATTTTGTACCTTTGCAGCCAAAATTTGAACCAAGAGAAGAATTAGACAAGATGAAAGTAGCTATTGTTGGCGCATCAGGTGCCGTTGGTCAGGAGTTTCTTCGTATTCTCGACCAGAGAAATTTTCCTATGGATGAGTTGGTGTTGTTTGGTTCCGAGCGTTCTGCCGGGCGTACCTATCCGTTCCGTGGCAAGGAACTGACAGTGAAGCTTTTACAGCATAATGACGACTTTAAGGACATTGACATCGCCTTTACCAGTGCCGGTGCAGGTACGTCGAAGGAGTTTGCTGATACCATTACAAAGTATGGATGTGTCATGATCGACAACTCCAGTGCTTTCCGTATGGACGACGATGTACCCTTGGTTGTTCCTGAGTGTAATGCGAAGGACGCACTGAACCGTCCACGTGGCATCATTGCCAATCCTAACTGTACTACCATCATGATGGTTGTTGTGTTACAGCCATTAGAGCAGCTGAGTCATATCAAGCGCATTCATGTCAGTTCCTATCAGAGTGCATCGGGTGCCGGTGCAGCTGCCATGGCTGAGCTTCAGCAGCAGTACAAGGAAATCATAGAGACCGGCGAGGTGCAGACCATCAAGAAGTTCCCTCATCAGTTAGCTTATAACGTCATTCCTCAGATTGACGTGTTCCAGCCCAACGGCTATACAAAGGAAGAGATGAAGATGTACAACGAGACGCAGAAGATCATGCATACCGATGCCAAGTGCTCCGCTATGTGTGTACGTGTCAGCTCGCTGCGTGCTCATTCTGAAAGCGTGTGGATTGAGACCGAGCGTCCCATCAGCGTGGAAGAAGCACAGAAGGCCATTGCCGCTGCTCCTGGTTGTACCCTTCTGGACGACCCTGCTCATCTGGTATATCCTATGCCAAACGACACGGCAGGCAAGGATGACGTCTATGTCGGTCGTGTACGTAAGGACCTGAGCGACGAGAATGGTCTGACGTTCTGGCTGTCAGGTGACCAGATACGTAAGGGTGCTGCCCTGAATGCAGTGCAGATAGGTGAATACCTGATACAAGAGAGAGATTTGCCCTGTTTTGCATGAGCAAAACTCTGTACAGCAATGCATGCGCGAAGCCAATTCCAGGTAAAAAGGCATGCAACGTGAAGTAGGTGTAATACAGTGCACAAGAAAAGCCTCGCGGAATCCCGCGAGGCTTTTCTTGTGCGCCAGATAGGACTCGAACCTACACGTCGTAAGACACTAGATCCTAAGTCTAGCGCGTCTGCCAATTCCGCCACTAGCGCTTTTTCGGGTGCAAAGGTACGAATAAGTGAGTGAAAAACAAAATGAAAATTAAATTATTTTCATTTTTATTTCCGAACGGAAGTACCTTAGACGAAGTCAGAGGTACGAAGAAAAAATTAAAGATTAAAGATTAAACATTAAAAAAATAGATTAAACATTAAAAATTATCTTCAATCAGTACTTTTCTTGCTTTCTCAATGATGTCGTCTTGGTTTTTTGCTGCCGATTCAGGTGTCATGGACACATAGTAGTCTGGTTCTATTCCATACTCCGTACATTTCTTTTGTGCGTCATACATGGGACAAGCTGAGAAACGTACGCCCCAGCCGTTTGGCAGACTGGAGGAGAAAGGCAGTCCGGCTCCGCCCCCTGTTCGGTCGCCAATGAGTTTGACCATCGGTAACTGTTTCATATACATGGTAAACTCGTTAGCGGAGCTGAAGACGCTACGGTTGATAAGCAGACAAACCGGTTTGTGCCATCTCAGTCTGGCTGATGGTTCCAGATATTGCGGTTCCATGTCAGAGAAGTCATTATGTCCTGGTCCGGTCTTGTGCTGCATATATCCCACCAGTGTGCGTTCCTGTGCAAAGCGTGCAGCCAGTTTCTCAGCGTATGTCAGGTTTCCGCCTCCATTGTTACGGATGTCGATGATGAGTCCTCTGCAGAGAGCGAAGTAGGATAGTACATCATCCAGATTACCATCGCCGAAACCGCTTTGAAAGCTTGAATACCGCATGTAGCCGATGTTGTCGTCGAGAATGCGATAGCGTATAGCACCTGCAATCTTGTAGTCAGTACCCAGGTAATGTCGTTCCAGTGAGTCGCTGAAATTCTTTGGGAAGTCCTCCTGCCAGCTCCAGTAGCGTGCGTAGTCGTGACTGGTTGAGAGGTTGACATGCCCGTCTCGCAGCTCTGCCAGCATGTTTCCTAACACCTCGAAGAGCTGTTCGTCGCTCATGTCCTCGTTGATGCGGACACGGTATTTCTGATATATCTGTTGCCAGTCGAGGTTATATTCCTGTTGCTTGTAGTCGAAGAAACAGTAGTGTTCGTCTATGATCTTCCACAGAGCCTCGAAGTTTCCTTGTCGCGTGTTGGAGTGTTCATCTTCGTTGACGCAGGAGGTGAGGGAGAGGGGGACTATAGTGGCTATAATAGCTATAGTTATTATAGTTTTTATAGATTTTAGTTTCATAGGCGGTGGGGGATGATGCTAAAACGACGGACGAAGCCTATCATGACACGATGGCTGTAGATGTGCGACTTCAGGTTGTTGACCTTGGCCTGCTGGTAGTCACCGAGGTAGCCTAAGCTGAGTGCCATATTCGTTGATACGTTATACTGAACGGTAAACTGCTGTCTTAGGGTAGGGGCAGCAATAAAGGTGGTAGGTACGATGTTGTGGTCGTAATTGCCCCGACTGAATATCTCGTAGTACGACTGTCCGTAGTTCGGGCTGAACATAATGCCTACGAGTGGCAGGTTCACCTCGTAGCGTAGCTGTAGGTTTCGCTGGAACAACGTTAAGTCCTTGCTGACGGTTGCTGTCGGCATGAGGTTGAGTGCCAGTCGTGCCTGTGCGGGGTTGTTGGAGTTTGCTGTGTTATAGATCACACCGATGTTACCTGCTACCATGCCGCCTGCCTGTACATTCCATGTGGTGCCAAGTTGCCAGCGTCGCAGTCGTCCAACAAAGATGGAATAGTCACCTTGCAGTTCCTGTTGTTGGTCAGCGCGGTCGTTGACGTTTGCCAGGTTCACCTGGTGTTCTATGCGTGTTACCCACTTCTTGTCCGGTTTCTGCCGTTCAATGGTAGCAAGGAAAGACAACCCTAATCCCGAGAAGGACTCCTGCGACAGGTAGGTATCGAGCACGTTGCTGCCTCCTATGCCTACCTGATACGTTGTGGTGGTTGTTTGTGCATGCGCCACAGCAGCACATACTGTCAGTATGAATATGATTACCTGTCTATTCATTATTCGTCGGGGAACAGGCTGAGCTGTCCGGTCATCTCGTCAATTACTTGTTGTTGGCTCTTGCCTGCATCGGGGTCGAGGTTCTCTTCTTCGTCAGCGATAGAACCGTTATCTACTGGCTCTTCGGGCTCTTCGGGGAAACGGAGGGGTTCCAGTTCCTCGATGCGCTCTACCTGATAGGTGGTGATGCGCTTGCCCTTGGCTTTATAGCCCTTGACGGCAATGAACTGTTCGGCATCAATTTCCAATGGTGGGCGTACGGCATCGGCACCTCCGAAGGTGACGAGTATGCGTGGATAAGCCTGGTCGCTTAATACGATCTCCTTCGACTCCGCATTCTCACCGAGGTAGTTTTGCTTTTTCTTCGAGGCTTCCAGTAGGAAACGTTTGATGTACGGATAGTTGTCGTTGTCGGCATCGAAGAGCACTGCCGTCCATACCTTGTTAGGATTATATTTCTCAATGATACGCAGGTTGTCCTCGAAGTGGTTGTTGACGTCGAAGTTTGTCAGGTAATACTCACCGTTATCCAGTATGACCAGCAATTGCTCGTCATCATAGAACTCACCCAGCAGTCGTCCGTGCTCGTCGTAGTTCAGACGATTCACGTCCGGGTCGTACCACACCTTTCGTCCTCCCAGTGTGGAGTGTCCGTGGCTCTTTAGTCCTATGCGGTGGATGGGTTTCTTCGTCAGAGTGATACCCTTGGCGCCTCGTCCTTTGATGGCAACGTCGGCGAAGTCACGTTCCAGGAAGATGCTGGAGCGTCTGGATGTCTGTGCCGATGCATCGAGTGTCACCTTGATAACTTCAGCCTCACCATTGGGGTTGGCTGTGAAGTACATAATCTTCGACCCTGGTTCACCAGTCGTCACGTCGTATTCACGGTCGCGGGTGATGGCCGGTACGTTAAATCGTTTGATGTAGTACGGTCCTTTCTTTCCTGAGCGATATACTACATTATATATAGTACGTTGGTCGTTACGCTTATAAACCCCGAGCCACAGCACGTTCTTTCCTACGAAAATCTTTTCCGCTACACGTACCACCTTGAACTTTCCGTCCTTATAGAAAATGATGATATCGTCGATGTCAGAACAGTTGCATACGTATTCGTCCTTCTTCAGTCCCGTGCCGATGAAGCCCTCGTTTCTGTCGATGTAGAGTTTCTGGTTAGCTTCCACCACCTTGGCAGCCTCTATGGTGTCGAAGTTACGTATCTCCGTCAGACGTGGGTGGTCCTTACCATATTTCTCCTTGAGGAACAGGAACCATTCGGCAGTCACATCTGTCAGGTGTGCCAGGTCGTGGTCGATGCGTTCTATCTCTGCTTTGATGCGTGCCATCAGCTCGTCGGCCTTGTCCTTATTGAACTTCAGTATGCGCTGCATCTTTATTTCGAGCAGTTTCAGTATGTCGTCTTTCGTCACCTCGCGTACCAGTGACGGATAGTAAGGAGTCAGTCGTTCGTCGATGTGCTCGCATACGGCATCGACATTAGGTGCCTGTTCGAACTTCTTGTCCTTATAGATACGCTCTTCGATGAATATCTTTTCCAGTGAACAGAAATGATACTGCTCCAAGAGCTCGTTCTTCCTGATTTCCAGTTCCTGTCGTATGAGGTCCTTGGTATGGTCGGTTGAATGACGTAACACGTCGCTGACAGTCAGGAACTGAGGCTTCTGGTCGGCAATGACACAGCAGTTTGGTGAGATGTTAATCTCACAATCGGTAAAGGCATACAATGCGTCGATGGTCTTGTCCGATGACACGCCAGGCGCCAGATGAACCTGTATCTCTACTTCCGCAGAAGTGAGGTCGGTGACGTTACGTGCCTTGATCTTCCCTTTCTCTATGGCCTTAGTGATGCTTTCAATGAGCGTGGATACTGTTTTCGAGAATGGCAGTTCACGTATGACGAGTGTCTTCGGGTCGAGCTTCTCAATCTTAGCACGCACCTTCAGCACACCGCCTCGCTGTCCGTCGTTATACTTGCTCACGTCGATAGAGCCGCCGGTCTGGAAGTCAGGATAGAGATGGAACTCCTCTCCATGCAGATAACTGACGGCAGCGTCGCAAATCTCACAGAAGTTATGTGGCAGAATTTTCGACGATAGTCCTACTGCGATGCCTTCGGCACCCTGAGAGAGCAGCAAGGGGAACTTGACCGGTAAGGTGATAGGCTCTTTGTTTCGTCCGTCATAGCTCAGCTGCCACTCGGTGGTCTTGGGGTTAAAGACAGTGTCGAGTGCGAACTTCGACAGTCGAGCCTCGATATAACGTGGTGCTGCAGCACGGTCACCCGTGAGGATGTTTCCCCAGTTACCCTGCGTGTCAATGAGCAGGTCTTTCTGTCCTAACTGTACGAGTGCGTCGCCTATGCTGGCATCACCATGAGGGTGAAACTGCATGGTATGTCCCACGATGTTCGCTACCTTGTTATACCTGCCGTCATCCATGCGTTTCATGGAGTGCAGTATGCGTCGTTGCACGGGTTTCAGTCCGTCCTCGATATGTGGTACGGCACGTTCCAGTATGACGTATGACGCATAGTCGAGGAACCAGTTTTGGTACATGCCGCTGAGGTGATGAACAGCAGCAGCATCGAAGCGGTTGACGGGTTTGTAGTCTGAGTGGGATTCCTCGACGTTGGAACCGTCGAGCACATTTTCTTCGGCGTTGGAACCGTCGAGCACTGTTTCTTGGTCTTTTATTTCGTCGTTCATATTTTATTCGTCGTAGGGATAGGTTGCGTTTTCAAATTCCTTGAACATGGAAAGGAACTTCTTTGCTTTCTCCTTGCTCCACAGTATTTGTTCACGATACTCTTTAGATAGTTTTGTACCGTCATATAATTCGCGGAAGGCCGTGGCAGGAATGTTGTCGAAGTCCTCTTTCAGGTTTTCCGTTTCTTTCACGTTTAGTCTCAGCAGGTGGTCACCATCGAGATAGATGCGGTATTCAAAGTATTGACCGACATCGACATCGGTTATTCGCAAATAGATGAACATCACCTCGCCATTCTCGTCGTAGAGGTATTCATCGTAATATTCATGTGCCGCAAAGTTATACTTCGCGGTAACGAACTGCAGGAAGTGTTGTGGATAGATGCGTGGATTATCCTCATCCTCATCTTCCAGCTCACCGTAGTACATATAGATGTTCTCCATGTGAGGTCCTGTGCCAGGCAGGTTATGGTTTACCTCTAAATGGTATCTTTTCATGGGTATGCCTTCGCCTGGGAAGTTTGTACTCATCATTCGCATGTTCTCGTGCACCTCCTGATAGGTCTTACGTATGCTCTCAATGGTGTGTTGAGCCGTAGCTGATAGCAAGCAGACGGTCAGTAGTAGTAATATGATAGTTGCTTTTTTCATATGATTATGTCTTTTCAGTGTGCAAATATACAAAAAAATTTTCTTACCTTTGCCGCTGAGATGAAGAAAAATGTGAAACAGGTAGCAATTATTGGTGGTGGAGCAGCAGGTTTCTTCTGTGCAGTATGCCTGAAAGAGGCACTTCCAGAGGCCTTTGTCGTGGCACAGAGCATAGCCCGTCAGTAATCTATTTGTTTCATTTTTGCCTTTTGTGCACCCTTTACGCAAAACAGGTGCACCTGTTTGCCCCGTTAGGTGCACCTGTTTGCCCCGTTAGGTGCACCTGTTTTTTACGCTGTCCGCAGTAATCAAAAAGAAACGCAGAACCTGAATAATTCTTAATTCTTGTCTTTTCGTGCTACATTATTAATAAATTATTGTACCTTTGCAGGCAAAATGTAAAAATTGTAATTAGTATATAGTCAAATAGTAAATATCACAATGGCACAAGAAGACGTTTTTAAGAAAATCGTATCGCACTGTAAGGAATATGGTTTCGTATTCCCGTCAAGCGACATCTACGACGGACTGGGCGCTGTTTATGACTACGGTCAGAATGGCGTGGAGTTGAAGAATAATATTAAGGAATACTGGTGGAAGTCGATGGTTCTGCTGCACGAGAATATCGTCGGCATTGACTCAGCCATCTTCATGCATCCTACCATATGGAAGGCTTCTGGACACGTCGATGCCTTCAACGACCCATTGATTGACAACCGCGACTCAAAGAAGCGCTATCGTGCTGACGTGCTGATAGAAGATCAGATAGCCAAGTACGACGAGAAGATACAGAAAGAAGTGGAGAAAGCCCGCAAGCGCTTTGGCGACTCGTTCGATGAGGCCAAGTACCTGGAGACGTCACCCCGTGTGGCAGAGACGAAGCAGAAGCGTGACGCACTGCATGCCCGTTATGCTGCTGCCATGCAGGGACCGGACTTGGAGGAGCTGAAACAGATTATCCTCGACGAAGAGATTGTATGTCCCATCAGTGGTACCCGCAACTGGACCGACGTACGTCAGTTCAACCTGATGTTCTCTACCGAGATGGGTGCTTCTGCCGAAGGTTCCATGAAGGTGTATCTGCGTCCTGAGACAGCACAGGGTATCTTTGTCAACTACCTGAACGTTCAGAAGACCGGTCGTATGAAGATACCTTTCGGCATCGCACAGATAGGTAAGGCCTTCCGTAACGAGATTGTTGCCCGTCAGTTCATCTTCCGTATGCGTGAGTTCGAACAGATGGAGATGCAGTTCTTTGTTGCCCCTGGCACGGAACTGGAGTGGTTCCCCAAGTGGAAGCAGACACGTATGGCTTGGCATCAGGCACTGGGCTTCGGTGCTGAGAACTACCGTTTCCACGACCACGACAAGCTGGCACACTATGCTAATGCCGCTACCGACATTGAGTTCAAGATGCCGTTTGGCTTCAAGGAGGTGGAGGGTATCCATTCACGTACCAACTTCGACCTGTCGCAGCACGAGAAGTACAGCGGCAAGAGCATCAAGTACTTCGACCCACAGACCAACGAGAGCTACACACCGTATGTCATCGAGACCAGTATTGGTGTTGACCGTATGTTCCTCAGTGTCATGTGTCATAGCTATCAGGAAGAGAAGTTAGAGAACGGTGAGACACGTGTTGTCCTGAAGTTGCCCGCAGCCTTAGCACCTGTCAAGTGTGCTGTCATGCCGCTGGTAAAGAAGGACGGTCTGCCCGAGAAGGCTCGTGAAATCGTCAATGACCTGAAGTTCCACTTCAACTGCCAGTACGACGAGAAGGACTCTATAGGCAAGCGCTATCGTCGCCAGGACGCTATCGGCACACCATATTGTGTTACTGTTGACCATGACTCACTGCAGGACGGCAAGGTAACGCTGCGCTTCCGCGACACCATGGAGCAGGAGCGTGTGAACATCAGCGACCTGAACAGCATCATCGAGGACAAGGTAAGCATTGTCTCGTTGCTGAAGAAACTGTGAAACATTAAAGATTAAATATTAAAGATTAAAGATTGATGAAGGATACAGGTTTTCATCTGATGAAAGGGTGGGGGAGAACACTTTTCCCCCTGCTTGTCCTTTTGCCTTTCTTCGCTTCCTGTAGCGAGGAAGATAATACCGTAGAGGAGTATCCTGACTGGCAGAACCGTAACGAGCAGTACTTCGAACGGCAATATCTGGCACACAATGCTACGGACATCATACCCAAGTGGTCAACAACAAGCGAAGGGGTGCTTGCACATACCGACTGCATACTGGTTGACCGCATCGAAGAGAGTAACGAGACCAGTAGTCCTTACTACAATGATACCGTATGCATTCACTACGCAGGACGGCTGATTCCTTCGACCAGCTATGCCGACGGCTATCAGTTCGACAAGAGCTTCCCTGGTACGACGCTCGACCGTGAGGTGGATAAGACCTGTGTGCTCTATAACTCCACCACGCAGAAATACTACATTCCTCAGGCTTCGAGCTTCATCAGAGGATTTACTACGGCATTGCTGCACATGCACCGGGGCGACCACTGGCGCGTCACCATTCCCTACCAGTTAGGCTATGGCACGTCGGCAAGCGGCTCCATTCCTGCTTACAGCACGCTGATATTCGATATCTGGCTTGAAGACTTCTGGACAAATAAAAGAGGTGACCGATATTAAACGGTCACCTTTTTTTTGCACAACTTTCTCATGTTAGGAGTTAAAGGGAGTTAAGGGAGTTAAGGGAGTTAAGAGGAGTTATAGGACATTACTTCTTTCACGGCAAGACTATTGTCCCTTTGGTCGCTTGCAAAACAAAAATCCCTCAGACGAAAGCCTGTAACTCCTTATAACTCCTTATAACTCCTTATAACTCCTTATAACTCCTTATAGCTTCCTTTAACTCCTTATAACTCCATATAACTTCCTTTAACTCCTTATAACTCCATATAACTTCCTTTAACTCCTTATAACTCCATATAACTCCCCTTAACTTCCTGCAAGCGGAGCTTGCTTGACTTATTTTTACATCATGACTCTTGCTCCATGTCACGACGTGACTTCGACTTCGTGACTAACCACACACCCGTGAACACCAGTATGACTGCCAGACCATGTGACACCTTCAGCACGCCCAGACCCATGAGAATGCTGACAATGACCGACACCATGGGTTGCACATAATTATATACTGACACGACGGTGGGACGTAAGGTGCGCTGACCGATCATCGTGAGAATATAACACACATACGTGCCAACCACTACCACGTAGGCTGCCTCCATCCATGTGGTTGCCGACAGGGACGACTGCAGCGTGCCCCAGGTGTGGCGTGCCGTAAACGGCAGGATGATACATGTTGCCCAGAGGAACATCCATTTGTTGACTGTGAACACCGAGTAACGGCGGATGAGCGGGTTGAAGAGCGACAGGTAAAGGGCGAAGGAGAACTGTGCAAAAAGACATAACAGGTCGCCACGCAGGTCGCCAACCTTTGAGCTGACGGTGGAGGCGGAGGTGAGAATCAGTATCAGTGCACCGCTGCATCCCATCAATACGCCTATTGCTTTCTTGCCTGTGATAGGCTCCTTCAGGATGAGGGCAGCCAGCAGCATGGCAAAGATAGGCATCGACGTGGTAACGATGCTGGCATTGATGGGTGAGGTCATGCTCAGTCCAAGCGTGTAACAGCATTGGTTACATACCAGTCCGAAGATGGCAGCACCCACGAAACGTAGCTTGTCGTGCAAGGGTACATGCTCCTTCTTGACGAATAGCGACGTCAGCCAGAACAGCAGACAGGCACCACACACACGCAGCGTCACCATGTCCAGTCCCGATATGCCATGCGTCATGGCATCCTTGCCCACAGGTGCCATCAGGCCCCAGCCGGCACAGGCCAGAAACATGGACAAGTGGGCAATGAGTGGCCGTTTGTTATCTTTGTTATTGTTTGTCAATGATTTGTTGTCCTTATTAAAAATAATTGCCCTGCATACAGACTCCACCCCTGCCCCCATTCCCTACATGCGGTCGCTTACCTGTAGCCTTTTCCCTCAAGGGGAGGGAGTGATTGCGCATAGTTTACGGCAAAGGGATTCAACGGTAGGAAAGATAAATACTACACATCATATAACTCCTCTTCCTTCTCGTAGAGTGTCCTATACATTCTGAGTGTATCCTTATTAGGGTTCTTTACTTCATTTGCTGTGAAACCACAACGAGAATAGAAGCCTACGGCACTATATTCATTCGTTGCCAATGCCTCTACAGTAAGGAACTGACATCCTGCAAAGGATTGATTACGGGCTTGCTCGGCAATAGCGTCTATCAAAAGATTTCCAACCCCTCGTCCCCTCCATTGCTTTTGCACTGCAAGATATGCAATATCAAGTGCTGGATAGCGTGGTTTGGCATAAAAAGTATCTTTGTAATTACTGTCAATGTCAGGACTTCCTGTAGATGACATTCCTGTTTCAAGATCCTCTTTGTCGTCTGTATCAAGGTCAAGAGAATCAAAGCTTAAAGCGAAGACGGCAACAATCTCTTCTTGATGTTTTACAATATAAGCAGAACAATAATGGTTTTCAACGCTGAGGCGGAAATCACTCTTAATAAAATTATCCATAGAATCAACGCCTGAACAGAACGTTGCGAGACAATGGAAATTATCAAGCGGTTTAATGTGCAACTCATTAAGAAAAGATGTCACTTCGTCTCCCATACTACTTTCCATTTCTTAGCTGCTTCACGACACCTACGGCGAGCAGCCTTTTCTTCTGGGGTCAGGTTGCCAGTCGTTGCACGCCACAATGCCGCCCGAATCTCTTTTGAAAATTCTGGCGAAATCGGCTCTCTGGGTGAATTAACTCCTAACATATCTATATCCTCCTATTATTTAATCTTCTGTTCGTCTGCAAAATTAGCTCTTTTTCTCTAATTAGCCAAACAATTTCCTAACTTTTCGGTGATTTGTGGCGATATCGTTCGGTCTTAAGAAGGTACTATCGTTCTCCGCTTAGTTGGATTTGAAATCCGACGTCACCGAATATTAGCATTTGTAATGCACTTATAAATAACTACTATTTGAGAACGCAAAACAAATATACGCATTACAAATGCTTATACTCATTACGGTTGGATTCTTGCGTCCCTTCGGTAGCAAGCCAGCAGAGCTGGAGCGGCAAATCCAACCGAGCAGGGTATAAAAAATCTTACCATATTGGCAAAATTTGTTCTGACTAATATGTGCGCGAAATACATTTGGTTTAAATTGGGAATACATTTGGTTTAAATTGGGAATACATTCGGTTTAAATTGGCAATACATTTGGTTTAAATTGGCAATACATTTAATATACTCAACTTTTTGTTATTTCTGCGATGGCATGACTCCTTATTCCATCCAGAAATACCAATAGCGATAACAACTTTGATTAGAAAATAGTCTCTATTACCTTATCTACAATTTCGTTGAAATACGTCTCTTTGATGGTATTTCATAAGTGTTTGGCAAAAGCCTTTGCTGCTAAAATCTTAGAACCGTAAAGGAAATCCTCTACCTCTTTGCGATGTGCCTTTTTGTCTGCAACACTTTCAGCCACAGAGGTGTCCAACTTTGTAAACAACCCTGTTGCCAAAAGCGCTGCCAACTTTCGGCGAGCAAGCGCATTGTTTTCGTTATACGATAATGTTACATTACACATAACTCTACATTTTGGATAGTCATTACTGACGATGCAAAGATAGCTGTTATTTCTGAATAGTGCAAGTTTTTTTGAATTTTTTTTGTTTTCTCCTCACTTATTCGTACCTCTGACTTCGTCGAAGGTACTTGCGTTCGAGAAAACTCAAATAAAATTTTGTTTTCTCCTCACTTGTTCGTACCTTTGCAAGGTAAGATATATTGAATATGGCATATACTAAAGAGACATTGGTTATTGATAAGCCTTCGGAGAAATTGCTGGAGGCAGTAAGACAACTCAGGGAACATAAACTTGAGCAAGTGGAGAAATTGCGCAAAATGAAACCAGAGGAGTTCTCTCGCCGTGTAATCTTGACATAATGGAAACGTCATATTCAATCACTCATAGAGAAAGCGAATATCGTGTGTTATTAACCTCCGCTTAGTTGGATTTGCAATCCGACGGCATGGAGTATAAGCATTTGCAATGCGCAAATACCCCCAACAGCTATTTGATGACGTAAACATATATACGCATTACAAATGCTAATACTCATTACGGTTGGATTGCAAATCCAACCGAGCAGGGGACAAAACTTTTTCTGTCCTTTGTTTTATGTGCGCGAAATACATTTGGTTTAAATCGGCAATACATTTGGTTTAAATTGGCAATACATTTGGTTTAAATTGGCAATACATTTGGTTTAAATTAGCGATACATTTAATATACTCAACTTTCGCAAAAAAAAAAGTCATGTCTCACCTCACAACCTATCGTTCGGAAATAAAAATGAAAATAATTTGATTTTCATTTTGTATTTCACTCACTTATTTGTACCTTTGCAACGACTTGTCAGCTCATCGTAAGTGGCGGGCGGGTCAAGACATTGTGGGAATGAGGCCAACAAGCCGTTTGTAAGGCTGGTCTCAAAAGGCGTTTACGGACGTTACCGTTCTGTGCATTCAAACTTCGCAACTTTGAAACCACTCACAGAGGTGATGCAACGAAACGCCTGCGTTTGGTGTAATATCCAAACGGGTGTACTATATATTTATGGTACGCGCGCGTGAATATATACGCTTGGCGTGGGCTGATGACGTTGCTTATCCTTGAGTGGGGGCAATGCGAAGGCCTGAATGCAGGGATGGGCGAGAAGTTAGAATCTCCCATGCCTTTTTTATTTCCATCAACTTTAGTGAGCAAAGCCGTTTGGGAGAAGTTTCGGCAAAGGGGAGGCATGTGTCCCGTGCTTCGGATGTTGAATACTTAATGGCTGCGTGAGGGATAGCGGAGTCGAGGTGTGGGTAATACTGATGGGTATTATGTTTCCGAAAATTCATTAAATGAATCCTTCTCTAACCCATTGGAGAGGGATGAAGCTTGTAAAGTTTTACAAAGAAGTAAGATAAACATTAAATAGATTTATTTTATGGAAGAAGCAATAACGATTAAAGCACTGCAGGTAGGACTGCTCATTTGGCTCAGAACCAATGGTGACCGCAAAGATGTCTGTATAGACCGTTTTTATATTGGCAAAACGGAAGATATGGAAAGCCGCAAGGCCAGCCATCGTGAGGAAGGATATACCGATACGATTGAAATTGCTCATGTAGAGGCGGGCGATATTAAAGAAGCCGAGCCTATATTAGTTGACTGTATGTTGCGTTCTAAGTTTGCACGTAAGTGTAAAAACCAAGAACCCAACACGAAGGGAAACGACGATGCAGATAAACTCTACATTGCCTATAATGCACACTATGTCAATAATAATAAGGAAGTGGAAGAAGGAGAACTCACTTGGCCGGTTAGCTTCGAATTGTTAGGAAAGAAAGGAATGGAGGAACTTTCCCGATACATCATTAGCAGCATAGAAAAAGACACCCTACAAGATTGGTTGGAAGAGATAAAAAATTGCTGAAAAGGCAGAATAACAACAATCAACAATAATAACTCTAAATTCAAACAAGTATGAAACAAAAAAATTATTTTACAAGAATGCTTCTACTATTTGCCCTCGTAGTAGGTAGCGTGTCGAGTGTGTGGGCGGAAGATGTTGTCGTTGCTACATTCGATAGCGATGCTCTTGTAGATAATAGTACGTACGCAACTACTTATGGCGGAGATGATTGGAGCATTAACATGGGTGGAAACAACAAATCAATTGGTTTTAACAATAAGAATATGGTAGCTATTAACGATGCACTCGGAACTGATGCTACAGCAGCCAATTATGGCATTGTTGTTAAAAGTAAAAACAAATTGAATAATGTTAATAAAATTACTTTTGTTTATACTGGCGGCTCAGGTGATGGAGGTAAACTATATCTTGCATATTCTTCGGATGGGTTAGCGTGGCAAGCCATAACACTAAATTCTGGAACAGGTCTTTCAGCACAAGGTGTGACCCCTTCGCAAAATACGACCCTTACCTTTGAGTTTGAACAAATAGCATCGGCTTATTATGCATTTATACTCGATTCTGGAGATACAAAAAAAGCTGCGTATCGCTTTGATAATGTCGTTGCAAAATTCATTAATGTTGTCGAAGGCTCTCCTCTTGCTTCAATAGCCATTTCTGGAACATATCTTACCAGTTTTTACGTGAATGACGAATTCAGTCACGAGGGAGCTGTTGTAACTGCCACCTACGAAGACGCAAGTACAAGAGATGTGTCTGCAACTGCCACATTCTCTGCTCCCGACATGACTTCTACAGGAACGAAAGAAGTTACAGTATCTTATACAGAAGGTGAGGTAACGAAGACAGCAACTTACAATATTACTGTCATTGAACGTCCTGCATTAACAAGCATCGCTCTTTCTGGTACATATACAACAACTTTCAGTCAGGGTGACGACTTTAACCACGATGGCTTAGTGGTTACCGCTACCTATGCTGACGACAGCACCAAGGACGTAACAGACGATGCTACATTCTCTGCTCCTGATATGACAACCATTGGAACAAAGACGGTAACAGTCTCATATACTGAGGGTGCAGTGACAGAAACTGCAACTTATGAAATTACTGTAAATGAGTATGTGCAGCCGACAACAGTAACCATTCAAATGACAAATTCGTTATTTGGTGAAGAAGTCCATACAAGTGGAAAATCTACAGAGGAAATGACCTTTGTTGGAACGAAGGACAATGTAACTGTAACATATTCTGTGCCTAATGATAGTTATTACTATTTCAACACAAGTAACACAAGACCTTATGACACCTGTAATTTAACTTACGCTGCTCCTAATGGATATGTAATAACCAAGATAGTGTTTACTTCTGATGGTCAAAACTGGAAAACAGCTACACCTTCTGTTGGTTCAATGACAGAAACGAAGACTTGGGAGGGAAGTGCGTCAAGTGTAACATTCTCATGGGAAGAATCAGGAACGCGTATTAAGACGGTTGTAGTAACTCTTGCTAAGATCGCCACCATCACCCTTGCTTCTGCTTGCACTGATGGTACGGATTTCTTTGGAACATACAGCAACGAGAGTGCGTTTGTAGTTCCTTCTGACTTGACAGTTTCTGCTGTTAGCGTTGCTGAAGGTAAGTTGGTGGTTACTGACTACGAAACTGGTGACATCGTGAAGGCCAATACTGGTGTGATGGTTTCTTCTGCTACAGCAGGTGAACATACTGTTCTGCTCTCTTCAGAGACTGGCACAGAGATTGACGGTAACATGCTGAAGTCTTCTGGTGCTGGCATTACAGCTGCCGAAATGACAACCGCTGCTCCTTCTTGCCAGTACTATCGCCTGACCATGCACAATGGTGAGACCATCGGTTACTGGTGGGGTGCTGAGAATGGTGCCGCATTTGCTGTTGTTGCCAACAAGGCTTACTTGGCTGTTCCTGAAAGTGCAGGTGCTCCTGCATTAGGCTTTGAGTTCGGTGATGAGACAACGGGCATTCAGAACATTGAGCGTACTGTCAACGACAACCAGTACTACACGCTCGATGGCCGTCGCGTGGCTCAGCCTACGAAGGGTCTCTACATCGTGAATGGTAAGAAGGTAATCATCAAATAAAAGAAAGGACAGAACAATGAAAAAGACATATTTGAATCCAGAAATGGAGATTGTAATGTTGGAAACCTTACAAATGATTGCTGCCTCACAAGGCGGCGTGTCAACAGGAGGCAAGCCTGGTGAGGAATATACTGAGGGCGATACGACGTACTCTCCCGAATACGAAGACGAGGACGACGACCTCGATTGGTAAGAAATTGTCACCGTGAGGTGAGTAATTTTGTTTCATAATGGTACTTTTGCCCCTTTAGTGGGTTGGAAGTCTATTATTGAATGTTTGTAAATTAAAGAATTAATTATCGTTAGAAGCCGCCTGTCCGTGAGGATGGACGGCTTTTTGAAGATTAAAAATTAAAGATTAAAAATTAAAGATTATCCGCTTAGTCGGATTTGCAATCCGACCGAGCGAGTGGCATATATTCGTACTATTCGTATGATTCGTGGTCTCCGACGGCATGGAGTATAAGCATTTGCAATGCGCAAATAACCCCCAACAGCTATTTGATGACGTAAACATATATACGCATTACAAATGCTAATACTCATTACGGTTGGATTCTTGCGTCCCTTCGGTAGCAAGCCAGCAGAGCTGGAGCGACAAATCCAACCGAGCGAGGGAAATATATTCGTACAATTCGTATGATTCGTGGTCCCTTTTTTATGCGAAGTTAGTAAATTAATGACGAATTATGTTGGTAATATCGAGGAAAAGCATTACCTTTGCAACAAATTATTAAAGCTCCGCCATTCTTTCTTGAATGGATATGGCCGTCTGAGGACGGCTTTTTTAATTTATAAATATTGCACAGATATGGCACAACGAGTAACGTTCTACATTGACGGTTTCAATTTCTACTACGGTCTGCGGCGCACTAAGCGTAATGAACCGCAGTGGGGTGATTACTACAGGAGAAACAGTATAATAACGATTAGGAGGTAGAGTTATGTTAGGAGTTAATTCACCAAGAGAACGGATAACACCTGAGTTTTCAAAAGAGATTCGGGCATCTCTTCGTCGAGCCATGACAGGACAGTTAAATGAGAAAGAGAAGGCTGCACGCCAAAGGCTTAAGGATAGCGAGAAATATTGGACCATGGAATGGAAGGGACTGCATTTTTAGGAAAACTTGTTTCATTTCCATTAACAGATTTTCAGTGTCTTAATACATTCACTTCTGGTGTTGAGTCTATGGACAAATTCATCAGGGGCGATTTTCGTTTAAGTGTCGAGAATCACACAGCTATTTGATGACGTAAACATATATACGCATTACAAATGCTAATACTCATTACGGTTGGATTCTTGCGTCCCTTCGGTAGCAAGCCAGCAGAGCTGGAGCGACAAATCCAACCGAGCGAGGGTCATATATTCGTGCTATTCGTATGATTCGTGGTCTTTTTATGGAGGAACTTGGGTCATTATACCCTATCATTTGTTAGAAAAATGAAAATAATTACCCAAATGTTTCGCAATATCGAAACAAATGTTTACCTTTGCATTAATAAATTCAATAATAATGTTGAGGAACAATCTGAAAGTAGCATTTTTGGAGGAAGCTCTTTCATTCATTGAGAATATACCAAAGTCTGCAGGTGACAAACTTCTGGAGATTATTCACCGTGTTGAACTTGGAGAACGAAACACCATTATCTTTTCCAAATTAGAAGGATCAGAAATATGGGAGTTTAGAATACTCTACAACAAGGTAAAGTATAGACTGTTTGCATTTTGGGATACTCAGACCGAAACATTAGTAATAGCCACACATGGTATTATTAAAAAGACTCAGAAAACTCCCAAGAAAGAAATCTCTAAAGCAGAGAGAATAAGGCAAGATTATTTTAAATCAAAAAATAAGTAGGTATGGAACAGATAGGTAAGTTTAGGTTGTATAGTTCAGAAGAAGTCCTTGACAAGCATTTCGGTAAAGTAGGTACTCCACGACGTGATGAGTTTGAAAGGAGTGTAGCAGAATCGGTCCATGCTTATGAATTGGGAGAAGCTATAAAAAAAGCACGACTTCAACAAAATCTTACGCAGGAACAACTGGGTAAGCGCATTGGTGTACAGAGAGCACAGATTTCCCGATTAGAGAAAGGCTATAGTATCAGTATTCCAACAATGAGCCGTGTCTTTCAGGCTTTAGGAGTAACATCTGCAACTCTTGATCTTGGAGAATCAATAGGGAAAGTTTCTCTGTGGTAAGGATTCTGGTCCTTTTCCCGCTTAGTTGGATTGCAAATCCAACCGAGCGAGGGGCATATATTCGTACTATTCGTATGATTCGTGGTCTCCGCTTAGTCGGATTTGCAATCCGACGGCATGGAGTATAAGCATTTGCAATGCGCAAATAACCCCCAACAGCTATTTAATGACGTAAACATATATACGCATTACAAATGCTAATACTCATTACGGTTGGATTGCAAATCCAACCGAGCGAGGGGCATATATTCGTGCTATTCGTATGATTCGTGGTCTCCGCTTAGTCGGATTTGCAATCCGACGGCATGGAGTATAAGCATTTGCAATGCGCAAATACCCCCAACAGCTATTTGATGACGTAAACATATATACGCATTACAAATGCTAATACTCATTACGGTTGGATTACAAATCCAACCGAGCGAGGGGATATATTCGTACTATTCGTATGATTCGTGGTTCCTTTTTTATGCGAAGTTAGTAAATTAATGAAGAATTATGTTGGTAATATCGAGGAAAAGCATTACCTTTGCAACAAATTATTAAAGCTCCGCCATTCTTTCTTGAATGGATATGGCCGTCTGAGGACGTTTTTTTAATTTATAAACATTGCACAGATATGGCACAACGAGTAACGTTCTACATTGACGGTTTCAATTTCTACTACGGTCTGCGGCGCACTAAGCGTAATGAACCGCAGTGGGGTGATTACTACAGGAGAAACAGTATAATAAC
>Ga0310694_10002388_pt1 | contig 19364 bp, 14 predicted proteins | sample 174DNAGHGhighgp2_FD_203884 | JGI IMG/M metagenome (GOLD analysis project Ga0310694, IMG submission 203884) | Sheep rumen microbial communities from Palmerston North, Manawatu-Wanganui, New Zealand - 1742 DNA GHGhigh gp2 (v2) (version 2) | ecosystem: Host-associated > Mammals > Digestive system... | reverse complement strand
GCTATGGACGATACATTGATGAGCATATCGGGCATCACGATGAGGAGTTGCGGGTGATAGACGCCGTCTTTCAGTGTCGGCTTGACCACATTGACCCTCATCCCCTGCTTCACCAATGACAAGATGTAGGAAAAATCCCCAAAGTGATGGTCTTTCTCAGAGCAACAGACAGCCACCTCCCTTGAATCATTGTCAATAGGTTGAAGAAACAGCATCTCGCCTTCGATTCGCGTGACAACACCCCTGATGCATTCGGTTGCCATTCCTTTCTGTTCCATTGTCGGGAAAGTCGCCGGCAGGCGTTTGAGCAAATCGTCAGGCACGGGTGCGTGATAGACATTCTCGATGAAAAGACACAACGCTTTCATATCGTAAAGCCAATGGCTATCCAATGCCTCTACATCCTCCCTTCCTTTTTCCACTCCACGACATCTGAAAGCATTCATTCTCCGAAGCAGTAGGTTGGGGCATTCTGTCTTACGTGCGACATAGTCGAGTTTTGCATACGGACCAGAAAAGACAAGAGCGCTATCCATCGTTTGGTGGTTGAGCACTCTCATCAATAGCCGATACGCTCCATCATAGCGTGTCAGCACATCTACATCACCTGTCCTGTCAAGCAACAGCCTGGCATCCTCATAACAAAAGTCTGCATAGGAGTCGTGAGAGGACCCTATGGGAGACAGAGAGCGTGGTTGTGGTGAATCCAAGAACTCACGTATCTCTTTCACCGATTGAGGTCTTTCTGCTTTATCAGACGCCATCATCCATAAAATCAATTGCTTCATCTGATCACCCAGGTCCGGGGGAAGAGGAATGGTGTTTTCCTTTGTAGGGGAAGGGTCGTTCAAGATATCTGCAGGTTCATTAGGCTCATACCCCGTGAGCATGGTGTACATCGTTGCTCCAAGTGAGTAGAAATCCGACCAAGGTCCAATGTTTTCCACATTATTCCCAAGTTGCTCAAGAGGAGCATATCCAGGAGTATAGACGACCATGGAAGACAAATTCGCTCCGCCTTCATGGGATGCATATTTGCTGGCACCGAAGTCAACGAGCACGATGTTGCTACCATTCGGTGTCACCAAGATGTTCTCAGGTTTGATGTCGAGATGATAGAGTGGCGGAGTCTGGCTATGGATGAATTCAAGGGCTTCCAGCATTTGTTTGAGAACGACAAGCCGCACGGTATCTTCATCCAGCGGTTGTTGGTTGAGGTTAAGCCAGTCTCGCAGGCTTTGGCCCTCGACATAATCCATTTCGAAGTATGAAGTAGCGTTTTCATCGAAAAAGGCATGGACTGTTACGATATGATTGTTTCGCAATTGCGCCATTTTTCTTGCTTCCCCTATGAATTTTTTCCGTTGAGATTCAAACAATTCTTTATGAATTTCCAACGGGACCACAACCATCTTGTTGTCTTCTCCTCGTCCACAAGTGTTTTTCACGAACAATTCCTTGATGGCGACACGCCGGTTTAGTATTAAATGCTTGGCTTCATATGTGATGCCAAACCCGCCTTGCCCCAGCACCCTGATGATTTCATAGGTGTCGTCATGGAGCCTTGTGCCTGTTTTCAATGCGTCTTGCATAGGATTATGTTTGAGGAATAATGTATGAAATGTCGGGCGCTACCGGTGCATCACCCGGAGAACCATTCTCATCTAACTCGATGACCATCGTAATCAAGTTGTCAACCAAGGCTCACTGCGCAATGACATAGCCTCGGTTGACACCTAAAGATATTTCGCATGTCACCTGACGGTGAGAATCATATCGACCATGAGCACCACGTCGGTGATTTCTACGCTCCCGTTTTGATTGATGTCAGCTCGTTCTGGATAAAGGGCGCGCGAATTGTTTTCCATTACAATGGAAATTGCCAGCATCACGTCAGTAATGTCCAATTCTCCATCATCATTCACGTCTCCCTTTACAAAGAACGGGGCTTCAGGACCGTCATCACCGATGACCAAGGTTGTGTGTTCAATATCGCCAATCATATGAAGACTGCCTCTGAAAGGCAGGACTTCAACCTCTTGTTCATAGTAAGTGAACTGCCTGTTTTCCACTACATAACAATTACCCTGGCTAATCAGGCAATTGGTTCCCATGAGTGAATGCTTTTCATCGATAGGTGTGGAGTAGTCTTGTTGCATTGTAGGGTATAATGTCTTCTTTCCACAGGAGAACTCAACAACGGAACCTACTTGCAAGCTATCAGTATTGATGAGATAAGTCTTGAATTCTTCCATTTGGTCCACGTATGCCAATCGCGTGGAATCCCCTTCGATGCTCTCGACCTGCATCACACGCAACACGCCAAGTGAGTCTTCCTCACTCTTCTTCCAGTCGACCTCTTCCCCGTCCAGTGTCACCTTTGTCGGACTGAAGGGAAGGCAGATGGTGCTCCATCCATCTTCGTCCACCTTGCGCTCATAGGAGATGCTTGACATGAACGACAACTGCATGGGGATGAAATAGTCATAACCATCGGCAAGGTACAAGTTGGCAACCTTGTTGGAAGCGGGGATGCAATTATAAGGTTTTTCTGAAATAGGATTCCTTCCATTCAACCCCCGCGGGTATGTCTTGTCCAGCAAATAGATGGTGTTTGGATTGGCATTGGGAGTCACATTTGACCCATAGGCCCCCCTTAGGTTAATGGCCACAGCATCTTCAGGCACTTGCAAAACGCTTGTCTTCAATATGCTCTTCACACCCTCTTTCGTCCAATAGATAGCACCTTCGGCAACATCAAACACGTCGGTGGCCACTTCGTCAAGGCAGTTCTCCCTTTTCTGATGGTGAGTCAACACTTGGTATTGGCTGTTGTAATCGTTGATGGGGAAATCAAGGAAAACCACAGTGTCAGCCTCGGCTTTCAAATTGACATCCAGGGTATACGAAGCCGTCATACGCCCCATCTTGTCAACCATAGCAAAGAGCACAGGGGTTTCGACGGGCTGTTGGGTGTGATTGGAAAGAGTGAACTTGCACATCACCCTGTTGCCCACAATGGTCAAGCTATCTTCTCCCATGTTAAGCACTTCTATCTCCTTGTCGAGAAGCAACTCGTCTCCATCAGTTTTGTTGCAATAGAAATATTGTGTATCGTATTCGTCGACAGAGAGATAATAGGTGTCATTATCAATATCGAAATCTTTTGAACTGTCAATGTACAATTCAAACGTCCTTCTTGAATTGGCATCCACAGACATGATGTCGTTTGACACCAAGGATATGGTATTGTTGGTGTTGAGCTTTCTCAAATAGACAGGGCCATAGAAATCCTCGTCATGATTATAGAAATCGAAATGCATATAGTCATCCTCCTTCGACACTTGCCCCACTACGAAATTAGCTTTGGGCATGGACGTGAGGGTGGCTTGAAGTTCATCTATGACCACATCAACATAATTACGGTCAGTGCCACCCATCGGCCTCCATGCGTCAGAAGAGGAAGGCTTGTATATGGCCTTGAGGAAGTAATGCCCAGATTGGATGTTTCCTCCTATAGTGAATCTGTAAGCTTCATAGTCTTTCTTTCCTCCTGCAGAAAGGTTGGCAGTGCTGGATGTGGACACCGCTACAAGCGTGCCGTCTTCGTTGTAAAGCCCAATGCCATAAGATAGTTTTTTCATCTCTTCACTGGAATTGATAAACGACTGCTTCATCGTCACCTCAAAACCATTTGCAATATCTTGGCGAGAATACAGACACCCGTATTTCAAACTGGGACGTGAGAAAGCCACGAACGTTTCTTCAGGGAAGACATAATCGTCTGTAGCGGAAGGCGCTAGTCCGATAAGCGCCGTCTGGCTCATGCTGAGATGGTAATTCTTGATGTTGTCATTCAAGCCCTCTTCTGTGGCAAAAAGAACAGAAATCCTGAAATATCCGTTACCTACGCCATACCACCCCCAATTGATATGGAAGAGGCCGTTGCCGTCATACCCGTCGCAAATGAAGGTATGTCCCTGCCCTAAATTGGTGTATGCTGTATAAATGACAGGTTGCCTTTTGAGAAGTTCGCCGACAAGCAGTTCATCCCAACCTTGTTCGTCATAGGATTGACGATAGACGTAGTGCATCGTGCTGGGATAATCGAAATAAAGAGGCAGACGCTCCGGAATCTTATAAGTGAACGCCCCCGATCCCGACGGGGTGTAATTCATATCTGTAGCCTGCCCGCAATATAGCATGAGTTTGGAAACTTCGTCAATACATTCCTGGGGAGAGTCCTCAGTCAATTCATCCGGCATGTTGTCCCAATCAAAAGATGTGGGCGACAAAGCCGGCATTGTGATTGTTGTATTCTGATATTTATAGGTGTATTTTGGGATGCTTGTCGTACTTTCAGCGGGATATTGATGGAATCTCATCACCTGAGCCAAAGCAGTGGCAGTACATCCTGTAGGACATTGTTCGCCCGACAAAACGGGACAAGCACTATTGTAAGGAACACGTTGCCCCCATTTAGTGGTAATCAAGGGTTCAATGACATCGGTTGGATGTTGCGCAGCTCTTACGGAAGCATAGCCTTGTATGCGTGCACAATGTGCCACACCGTCTATCCATGCCTTGAAGTTATCGGGCAAAGCAGCATAATCAAACTCTCCTTCGTCGGCATAACCCATGATTTCCTCTTTCTCTCCATTTCCAGCCACAATGACAAAACCTTTTTTGTCACCCACGTTGAATACGAAAAGGGGAGCATCTTCCTTCTCCCCATCAGGGGAATAGGCAAGTTTCAAAGGAGTATGACCAAATTGTTTCTGCTGAACATACGCCAAAGCCTTCTCTTTTGCCTTTCTCATTTTGATGGGATTGGCGAAAGAAAACTCAGCAATAAATAAAACGATGGTGAATATTATTAATTTCTTCATTGACAACAAACATGCAAATATGGGTGCAAAATTAGCAAAAAAAATCCCAACAAAAGAAATAACACGCCTTTGTTTGTAAATATTAACTATTTGAAGGCGAGGGAAAGTGAAAAAGACGAAGGTGGGATTCGCAAGGAGGAAGAAACGGAGTATAACTTCTGAAGAAATGAAAATGCGAGTGTATTTTATTATTCATTTTTCGTTGTTTCTCAAAATAATGACTACTTTTGTAGTAAAAAAAGGAATATATGAGACCATACTTCATGCTATTCGGCGTCATTCTCCTGTTGTTTGCCCCCTTCTCGACCGAATCATTCGCTCAGGAAAGCCGCCCAAGTAGAACAGACCATACTGAAGCGAAAAGACAACCAAACGTCCCACGAATGGAAGGCGACCACCTAAGAATCCATCTGGAACGTTCAGGAACATTAAAAGACCACATCACGGGCGACATTCAACGCAAGGTGAGGCACCTCTCCGTTGAAGGACCTATCAACCATCAAGACATCAATAAGATACGCGATATATGCAACCGCTTTTCATGCGTGAACGAGAAAGGGAAAACCATCGACAACTACATTGACCTGGACCTCTCTCGCGCAAGATTTGCCACAGGGTATTCGATGGGGCACGACTATGTTGGAAACGGTCTTTTCGACAACCTCGCTCGTCTTCGAAGCATCAGACTTCCTGCCGACATACGTGAGATAAAAGAGAAAGCTTTCAGCAGCTGCCGCATACTCGACACGGTGGAAATGCCCCAAGGTGTACGTACGTTAGGAAATGGTGCTTTCCAGGAATGCCCGGCTCTCGAACACATCATCTTGTCACCCATGCTTGAAACCATAGGCAACCAATGTTTCAAAGGCTGCAAGAAACTCTCCCGGTTGCGTCTACCAATGCAACTTGTCAGTATCGGTGACGAAGCGTTTGCCCAAAGCGGCATCATCGAAATCCGCCTGCCAGACGGCCTGCAATCTTTGGGTGCCAACTGTTTCGACAACACGCCATTGACAGAGTTGTTCATCCCTCGTGACACAAAGGTCAAAAACGGAATACCCGGGGGAGGAGATTATTTAAAATCGGTGGATGTGGATGACAGCAATCGCTATCACTCCAGCCTGGACGGATTGCTTTACGACAAGCAAGGCGTCACCTTGCAATTCTGCCCAAGAAACATCAATGACATCATCACTTTCCCCAGCACGTTGCAAAACATCGGTCCTTACGCTTTAAGCCATACCTCCTTCTCCACCATCACCCTCCCCGAGACAGTAACCAATGTAGGAGAATATGCTTTTGCCTATTGCAACAAACTGGAGTCTATCGTCATCGACGCCGCACTGAAACAATTGCCCAATGGGGCATTCACATACTGCAACAACCTGACATTCATCCAACTGCCTGCCTCAATCACTTCCATAGGAAACCAAGCTTTCTTGAACTGTCAAAGCCTGATGGATATTAATTTGCCATCTCAGCTCAGCAATATAGGCAACAACATCTTTCAAAATTGCAAGTCGCTGAAAAGCATAACCTTACCCAGCAGCATTGCCACGTTACCCAAAAGTTGTTTCCAAGGCTGCACGGCATTGACCACAGTCAATTTGCCGGAACATCTATCTGTCATCCAAGAATTGGCTTTTTCAGATTGTGGCTCACTCAATGCGCTCTCATTGCCTCTTTCCGTGAAAACAATAGGAGTGGAATCGTTTAAGAATTGCAAAGCCCTCCACACACTAGTCATCCCGGAAACCGTGTCGGTCATCCCCAAGGGATGCTTCCGCGGCTGCAGCAGTTTGTTGACCGTGGAAATGCCCGACAACCTCACCATCATAGAACAGGAGGCCTTCCGCGACTGCATCAGCCTGTCATCCATGGTTCTTCCACGCAAGCTTAGCATCATTGGAGACGATGCCTTCCGTAGTTGCAACAATCTTGTGGAAATCATCCTTCCCACTTTCTTGACGAAACTAGGGAGCACACCCTTCTCCAAATGCGAAAGACTTTCAAAGGTGATTTGCCTGGCTGGCTACCCACCTGAATACAAGTCCACAGACATTAAGAAAGTGCCCCTTTATGTTCCTGCTGAAAGCGTGGATGCATACAAGAAAGCCAAGACCTGGAAAAAGTTCAAATCAATACAACCTTTCACACCATGAGCGACAATGTAAAGTGCGACAAGCGCATCACCACGATGCAGCAACAAGAAAACGATAAAATGTTCATGAGGAAAGCTTTGGCAGAGGCAGCCATGGCTGGCAAGGAAGGCGAGATTCCCATTGGCGCTGTCATCGTGTGCCAAGGCCGAGTCATAGCTCGCGCCCACAACCTCACAGAACGGCTCCACGACGTGACAGCCCATGCCGAGATGCAAGCCATCACCTCCGCCGCCAACGAACTGCAAGGCAAATACCTCGATGACTGCACGCTCTATGTCACCGTGGAGCCATGCGTGATGTGTGCCGGCGCCATCGGATGGGCCCACATCCGACGCCTTGTCTATGGCACGCCTGACGAAAAGCGCGGCTACCGCATCTTCGCCCCACATGCCCTGCACCCAAAAGCCACCGTCACCTCTGGAGTTCTCGAAGAGGAATGCCGTGAGATGATGCAGGCCTTTTTCAGAGAAAAGAGATAAAAAACAAGGAAAAAGGCAAAAAACAACGTAAAAAGTTGCTAAAAATAAAAAAAAAAACTATTTTTGCATCAAATGTGACTTCACCTCTATCGACATTTCATCTAATCCATTCAATACTATGACAATTACCATGATTATCCAGCTCCTCATCGTATTGGGAGCATTGTGGGTAGGCTCACGATACGGAAGCCTTGCCCTGGGAGCCATTTCCGGCATCGGACTGGCATTGCTGGTTTTCTGTTTCCATCTGAAACCCGGTACGCCGCCAACAGACGTGATTTACATCATCATCGCTGCCGTTACCTGCGCGGGCATCATGCAGGCATCAGGAGGCATGGACTGGTTGATTCAAATTGCAGAGAAGATGCTTAGGAAACACCCCGACCGCATCACCTTCCTTGCACCTCTCTGCACTTTCTTCCTCACCGTGCTGGTAGGTACGGGCCATGTGGTTTACACCTTGATGCCCATCATCTGCGACATCGCCTTGAAGAAAGGCATCCGCCCCGAGCGTCCTTGCGGTGTGGCCAGCATTGCCTCCCAGGTGGGTATCACCTGTTCACCCATTGCCGCTGCAGTGGTGTCGTTTGTTGCCATTTCAAATGCCAACGGCTTCGACATCACCATTCCCCAAGTGCTGATGGTGAGCATCCCCGCCTGCATCTGTGGTTTGATGGCAGCAGCAGCAGCCTCTTACAAGCGTGGCAAGGATTTGGACAAGGATCCGGTTTTCCAACAAAAAATAAAAGACCCAGCCCAATATGAATACATTTACGGCGGCAATGCCACCACGCTTGACAAGAAGATTTCCGCAGATTCGAAACGTGCTGTTTACATTTTCTTCGGAGCACTGTTGGTAATTGTAACAATCAGCTTAGCCTCTGTATTCAAAGTCAACCTCCTTCCTTCTTATCCTAAAACCGTTGCTGTAGACAATGCCAAGAGTGTGAAATTCACCGTCACAAGCATTGACACAGCCCGTGTCGTCACAGTACAGGAAAAAGGCGAAGAGGTACACAAGCAAGAAACGGTGACAATCCCCATCTCCCCTGCCGCAGAGTTGGATATGAAAACCGACCAATTGGTGAAAGCCGGCGTAGTGGTTGAAAATGCGACAGAAAAGAAAGACCAGCCGTTGGCCATGAATCTTGTCATCCAGATTGTGATGATTTGTGCAGCAGCATTGATGATCATTTTCTGCAAGGCCAGCCCCAAGAAAGCTGTTGCCGGGCCTGTGTGGCAGAGCGGCATGGTGGCTGTTGTGGCCATCTATGGCATTGCTTGGTTGGCAAACACCTACTTCGACAACTATATGGATGAAATGAAGTTGATGCTGAGTGATTTGGTGACGGCATATCCATGGGCCATAGCCTTTGCATTCTTCCTGGTATCCGTTCTCATCAACTCCCAAGGCGCTGTCGTGGTGACCATGCTGCCACTTGCCTATGCTCTTGGCATACCCGGTCCCGTCCTGCTTGGCGTATTGCCTTCGGTATATGGTTACTTCTTCATCCCCAACTATCCTAGTGACATTGCCACGGTGAACTTCGATCGCTCCGGCACCACTGTGATAGGCAAATACCTGTTGAACCATTCATTCATGATGCCTGGGTTGATTTGCGTGTTCACCTCCACCATAGTGGCCTATCTGCTCTCGATGCTGTTCAATTGAAACACATGATATATTATATGAAATCCGCGGAATGTTTGTGCATTCCGCGGATTTCATATTAGGGGAAGCGTTCATTTCGCTTCTTTCTCATCAGAATCATTCTTTTCCTGTGTAAGAAGCTTTTCGTCGATAAATTTCTCAACTTCCTCCAATTCGTCTTCATCGAACCAATCGGACAGTTTATCCTTAGCCTTGTTTTTCACATCCTCAGGAACTTCCACCCAGATTTTGTTGATGACAAACAAGAGCACAGTCAAGTCATCGGAAAGTCCCACGATGGGTATGGCGTCGGGCAGGACGTCAAGCGGGCTTATGAGATACCCCAATGCCCCGATGATCATCGCCTTGTCCTTGTAAGACACTTCCTTGCTTTGGAGCGTGTAGAACAGCACCAGTGATGCATAGACGAGCTTTGAGCCGGCTCTTTTTGCTATCCTGGATATTTTCTCAACAAATCCCTTGGCAGAGAACTTGTCAGCGTAAGCCATGAAGTCTGGTAATTCCATTTTCAGTAATAATTGGTTTAGAGCGACAAAATTACACTTTTTTTTGAATTAGACAAAATTTTATTTGCTTGAATCATCTATTTGATGTATCTTCGCATCAAAAAGCAAAATTATTATGGAAATCAACATCGACGACATGGAGCATCGTGTTCGTAAAATCATATACGAGCACAGTGCAGATGCAGAATTTCCCCGTTTGGAAGAATACGGGGTGACAGAGGACGAATTCGACGACTATATGTTCTACAAGCAAGCCGTAATAGACAATTCAGAATCTCTTCGCAAGAAATACACCATCTACTCCATCATCTTCATCATACCATTCATCGTGGCAGCCTTTTACAAGACCTCATTGACCAACGCCCTTATTGCCTCTGGTTGCGGTTTGGTTCTGTGTGGCATCTATTATCTCATCACCATCTTGGTACAAAAGATAAGGATGAGCCGTTTAAACAACGAATCCATAGAACGGTATATCGCAGATGTCATGAAATTTCAAGATCGGTGACACGCACCGTCCTTAGTTCGTCAATATAGTTCTGCCGCATGGACAATGCGTGCTGCCAGTTGGGATAGTCCTTTATCAAATCATCCAAATCGGTTCCGGATATAGGCCATGAGCCGATGTTGTCCAATCTGTCGACCATCTCCCCCACGGTGATGTTGGCAATGTCTTCCCGTGGCATGAAGGCAGGCTCGCTATCCTTGTCACCGCCAATGTTGATGACGAGTCTTGCCTTTGCAAGTTGTTCCAGCAAATCCACGACGACATGAATGGGGATGCCAGTGTCCTTTTTCAGGCCAAGGGGAGTGCATGCCCCCTCTGCTTTTGCGAATCGTTTGCAAATATGTGCAAGCAAAACCGCAGAGAGCACCATCTTGTCCTTCTCTCCAATCTTCTCATTGTATGGCATGGGCAACAGTTGTTCCATGTTCTGCCGGGTATAGCACAAGTGCACCCCGAACAGGCAAATGATCCATGAAAACTGTATCCAAAGCATGAAGAGCGGCAAAGCTGCAAAAGAACCATAGATGGCATTGTAACTGGTCACCCATAATTGGGAATGGATGTATAGCAACTGTAAAAGTTGCATGGCAACACCCGCCAAGATTCCCGGTCCTACAGCGCTGAAGAAAAACACTTTCGTGTTAGGCATGAGCATATAGATCAAGATGAAGATGACCGACATGATGACATAAGGGGACGCGGCAATGATCACCCTGAGGACAGGTGCGACAAACTCCCCCATTTGGCCGGACATTGCCGTCACAAAAATGGAAACACCTGAAGTGAGGGTGATGACAATGGGAAGCAGGAAGAAGAAAGCGACATAGTCGATGATGGTGCTCATCCATCCACGTGAACTCTTCACTTTCCAAATGTCGTTGAATGCCACTTCGACATTGCTGATGAGCATGATGACGGTATAAAGCATGACAACGAATCCAAACCCCAAAATGACCCCGCTTTTGGCATTGACAAGATAAGAGTTGACAAAGCCTATGATGGCCTCAGCCACCTGAGGTTGGCTTGAAAGGACATCGGCAAACCACTCTTCAATGTGTTTTGACACACCAAATCCCCTTGCAATGGCAAACACCACGGCCACCATGGGCACAATGGCCAGCATGGTGGAAAAGGAGAGGGCAGCAGCCGTCCTGGTGATTCTTGAGTCGACAAAGCTCCTGATAGCCAACACTACCGTCCTGACAATATTGACAAGAAACATGACCGGTGTCGAGACATCGCCTTCCTTGATTTTCCAAATGTTCTCCCTGAAGAAGAGCAGCATTTTTCTGAGTGACATGACAGAATCCAGATAAGAAACGTTGATGGAATGGCATGAATAAAAAAGGAAGCAGAATCCCTATAAGCCGGGTTCTGTCTAGAAGTGTTTCCACATCAGAGCCTGTCATCTGTCTAGTCCCCGGGTCACCCCGGGGCTCGAGCGTTCTACCCTCCATCGCATTACTCGGGCGGGCAACCCTCAGTCGATGGTATACACGAACTTGCAGCTCCCAGCGGACACAGCCTGACGATCACCCGCCAGCTGGTGGTCTCTTACACCACCTTCTCACCCTTGCCTTCCCAGGGAAGGCGGTTGTTTTCTTCTGTCTGAGCCTGCCGTCACCAACAGCTTCCATTTTCAGAAGTGGGACGCCCTTTGCTGCCCGGACTTTCCTCTCGTGCCATTGGCACCAGCGACAAGCCGAGATTCTGTTTCCACATGCAAAGTTATGTATTTTTTATGAAAATCGATGTGTTTTTTCATTTTTCATCACATTTTGCACGCTATTTGAGAAAAAACACTTAATTTTGTATGCGAAGAGAAATAGTGTAACCACATTTCATACATTCTTAATTCTGTAACAGAAGGCAAAAACGACCCAAATATGAATATCAGAAAAATAACATTACTCTTGGCATTGGGCTTTATCTTGATTTCTTGTGAAGAAATCAAAAACAGACTGAATTTGGATGAATCTTCATCTGTCGTTTCCAATGAATCTTCTGATGAAGAAGAGAATGAAATCGATGATGCATCCGACACCCCACGCACAAAAAATTTCTATACCAGTTTGTTGGAGTCGTTTTGCAACGATTTGTTCGACGAAAACTTCACTGGCGACACCTATGAAAGAGGAAGCCTTGTGGTGGTGAAAATCACACCATTGGAAGGAAAAACCGTACAAGTCAGTGGCACTCATAACTATAAAGTGGAAATGGGTTCAAAAGTGAGTGGCCAAATGTTCAAGGCCACCATTAAAGAAAAAGGCGACAACTTGTATGACATCAAGTTTGAGAAAGGTTCCTCCAAAGTGCTTAGTGACAATTCCTATTGGGACTCCATGGAACAAGAATACCGCTACGAGTGAACCAATCCCTCCGTATCAGGCATTTGGGGGTATTTTGCCCTCAAGTGCTCCAGCTTATCTATCGTCTTTCCTAAAAACGCCTTGTACTCTTTTGAATCTGGGTGGAATGGACGATGCGCCAAAGCCTCCTTGATAGGTTTCCACTCTTTTAAAAAATCTTTTGCTTCTTTACTGAGACAACTTTCCACCATCCTTTCCCATACATATTCTATGGCCTGCTGGGAAGGATGTATCATGTCTGGTTGGTAGAAACGATAATCACGCAATTCATCATTGACAATCTCAAAAGCAGGAAAATAGTCTACAACTCCCTGACATTCCTTTTTCAACTGTTCGGCGGCAAGAAGGAGGGTTGCCTTGGAAATCACACTGCCATGGAAACCATATTTGGCATACCTGATGGGGCTGACTGTCACCATCACCTTCACCTCTGGGCAGGCGTCCTTAAGCAATCCAACAGCCTTGGCCAGGTACTTGCAACACTCTCCTACAGACAAGGCCTGTTCCTCAAACAGCTTTTGGGGACGTTTCTGGCAATTGTCCACTATTTCACCCGTCTCCTTTAGCACGTACACATGGTTGGTGCCCAATGTGAAGACCACGACTTTGGGGGATATCCTTCCAGGCTCATTCAGGAAACGGTTTACGGTATGCATGATACTGGCAGGATTGTACATCACCCCATAAGGATTGACCACAGCCCTGAATTTCTCTTCTTGAAACCTTCTCCCTATGCTATCGGCAAAACACGAACCAACAAATAGCATCTCCTCACATGGGGCGATGGAAAAAGACAAAGGTGGGATTTCAACTACTGTACGGAATATCATAACATCGTCATGACGGATAAAACCATCTTTTGTACTCATTATTGAAACAAAGGTGTTACTAATGCCAAGACTTTGTTTCCTTTTTTTTTAAGCAAGAATCCTTTCCTTTTGGACAAAATTAACTTTTATTAACTTCCAGTTGTCAAAAATAGGTGTGATTTATTTTGTGGTTTATGGAATATCATTACCTTTGCAACGAATTAGGATAACGTCTGCCATTGTTTTTGTCACGACCATTGGAAGTGCAATCAAGCATGGCGGCAATTGTTTCATTAAAAACAGGTAAAAAGATGAAAAAAATTTTTATGACCTTGGTAGCTGCCGTTATGGCTCTTTGTGTCAATGCACAAGTTTATGTTGGTGGCGGTGTTGGTGTCTACAATGTCAGCGATGACGACGACGCTACATTTTTCAAGTTTGTCCCTGAAGTAGGCTACACCTTCAACGACAATTGGGCAGCTGGTGTTGCTTTCGGTTGGGAAGGTGCTACAGATGGTGGTAAGAAAACTGTCTCCATCAATCCTTATGCTCGTTACACATTCACCAATAACAAGGTGGTGAACGTCTTTATTGACGGCAGTATTGGTTATTCCCACTCTTATAACGCCGGAATCGACGCCGATGGTTTGGAGATTGGCTTGAAACCAGGTGTTGCCGTGAACCTTGGAGGTAATTTAAGTTTTGTCACCCATGTTGGTTTCATCGGTTATCAACATGCCAAAGACAACAACTTCAAAGACAAGACCGATGTTTGGGGTGTCGACGTTGACGGTCGCAACATCACATTCGGACTTTACTACAACTTCTAAGACTGATTCATCATCCCATGATAAAGAAGGCCGCCCGAAAGGCGGTCTCTTTTTTTGCTCCCAACGGTATCGAGTTGGAATTATGCTTCGCTTCAGATTTCAGATTTCAGATTTCAACTACCGCCCCCTCCTTCTCTCATTGGTTGTGCCCGCTAAGGGCTCGCACACGACAAGGATTCTTTACTCATGCTGTGCTTACCAATAAAAACCCCGACCTAGACAGTCGGGGTTTTTATTGGATTGGTTAAATTCTAAATCCACCTGACGTAGCAGAAGTCCTGACGATGTGGAATGGGAAGTTTGTCATTCTTCGGGAACATGCGAACACCAGTCTTGAAGGTGCCAGCCTTATCCGGAGTGATGTTGCATTCAAAAGTATACAAGTTTCCTTCCTTGTTGACAAGTTTGAAAGAATACACATTTGCAATGTGTTCCTCTCCATTGGTGTCGGTCTTGAGTGCAACGAATTCCAGTCCTACGGCATCGTCGAGTCCCGCCTCGTCGATGACGTATTTCACGTTGAACTCCACACCGGTCTCTGCAGCGTCGACAATGTTGCTTTCCTTGCTCACCACCTTGATGGAATCCCATCTTTCAGCAACTGTCTCCTTCCAATATGCGATTTCCTTTGCCATGAGGTTATTGTCCTTGTGCAGGAGTTCGGAACGCTCAGCCAACTTGCAATAGAATTTCGAGTAGTAGTCGTCAAGCTGACGTTTCATGGTGTAATGCGGAGCAATCGTAGCGATTGAATTCTTGATTACTTGAATCCAGCCTTCGCTGTATCCCTTGTTGTTGGTGTTGTAATAGAGAGGAATGATTTCGTTCTCCAACAACCCATAGATGGTAGCGGCATCAAGTTGGTCTTGGTATCCCTGGTTTTGATAAGTGCGTTTCTCTGTTAGCGCCCATCCTGCACCTTTCCTGTAGCCTTCAAGCCACCATCCGTCGAGCACGGAGAGGTTGACGACACCATTCATTTCAGCTTTCTCGCCTGATGTTCCTGAAGCCTCAAGCGGACGGGTAGGAGTGTTCATCCAAATGTCTACACCGGAGACCAACCTTCTTGCAAGGCGGAAATCATAATCCTCGAGGAAGATGATTTTTCCCAAGAATTCAGGTTTCTGACTGATTTCAAAGATGCGCTTGATAAGTCCTTGGCCTGCTCCGTCGGCGGGATGTGCCTTTCCAGAGAAGATGAACTGCACAGGATGCTCAGGGTTGTTGACAATCTTGGAAAGCCTCTCAAGGTCGGTGAAGAGCAAATGCGCCCTCTTGTATGTAGCGAAACGGCGGCAGAAACCAATCATCAATGCATTGGGGTTGATTTTTTGGAGCAGGGACACGACACGCGAGGGGTCACCTTGGTTTTTGAGCCATGTCTCGCGGAACTTGTCTCGAATATAGTCCACCAGCTTGTTTTTCAACGCCATGCGTGTAGCCCAGATTTCTTCGTCAGGTACATTGTAAATGGCATGCCAAATGCTTTCGTTACTCTGGTCGCCCATAAATTTCTTGTCGAAATACTTGGCGTAGAGCTGCCTCCACTCTGTAGCCGCCCAGCTGGGGAAGTGCACGCCATTGGTCACATACCCCACATGGTTTTCCTCAGGATAATAACCAGCCCAGATGGGTGCGAACATCTTCTGGCTTACCCATCCATGCAACTTGCTCACGCCATTAACTTCCTGGCAAGTGTTGCAAGCAAAGATAGACATGCAAAAACGCTCTGAATGGTCTTCCGGGTTCTGACGTCCCATGCCGATGAACTCATCCCAAGTGAGTCCAAGCATGGCAGGATAGCCACCCATGTATTTTCCGAACATCGCTTCGTCGAAATAGTCGTGGCCAGCAGGAACCGGGGTGTGAACGGTGTAGAGTGAGGAGGCGCGAACCAGTTCCAATGCCTGGTTGAATGACATTCCTTCACGCACGTAGTCGCACAAGCGCTGTAGGTTGCACAGAGCGGCATGTCCTTCATTGCAATGGTAGATTTGCTTCTTGATGCCCAGTTTCTTGAGGGTGAGCATGCCGCCGATGCCAAGAAGGATTTCTTGCTTGAGCCTGTTCTCCCAATCGCCACCATAAAGAGAGTGTGTTATGGGTTTGTCAAACTCAGAGTTCATTTCATTGTCCGTATCAAGCAAGTAGAGTGGGATGCGTCCTACGTTGACGCGCCACACATAAGCATGGACTTGATAGTTCATATAAGGCACGTCTACCACCAACGGATTGCCTTCAGCATCCAATTGACGCTCGATGGGCAGAGAGTTGAAATTCTGTGCTTCATAGTTGGCAATCTGTTGTCCATCCATGGAGAGCGACTGCTTGAAATAACCAAACCTGTAGAGGAATCCCACTGCACACATGTTCACGTTGCTGTCGGAAGCTTCCTTGAGGTAATCGCCAGCAAGCATTCCTAGACCTCCGGAATAAATCTTGAGCACCTGGTTGATGCCGTATTCCATGCTGAAATAAGCGACGGACGGACGAGACGCGTCCGGTTTCACATCCATATATTTGCGGAACAAGCCATAGACTTCTTTCACACGAGCCATGATGGCCTTGTCCTTGACGAGCTCCTCCTTTCTCTCATAACTCAGCCTTTCAAGCAAAAGGACAGGGTTGTGCTCCACCTCTTCATACAATTCTTCATCGAGGCTTCTCCACAAGTCTCTTGCCTCATAGTTCCAAGCCCACCACATATTGTGGGCAAGTTCATCCAAGCATTTCAGTTGTTCGGGAAGACGTGACTTCACCAGAACTTCCTTCCACTGGGGAACGTTTGCATAGTCTGCTTTGATTTTCATTCTCACTAAAATTATAACGTTACGTTGTTGTTGGTTGCGATGCTATTCTCTCTGCTGCCTTCACCAATGCGATGTGGTATGCCTCATAATAATAGGTGATGAAATGACTCCACAAAGCTTTTTTAGATAGTTTGTCTGCATTGGCTCTCGCCTTTGCAATCATTTCCTTGGAATAAGCAGAGAATTCAGATACGGTGTCCTTGATATTGTCGGCCACTTCCGAATAGTTGTAGTCAGTGCGATGTATGACCTTGACTCCATCGATGATTTCACTGCATCCTCCCTTAACCGTGTTGGCCCATTGTCCGAAACCTGCCAGGTCGGTGGTGATGCATGGCACCTTGAATGCTATGGCCTCCAGGGGAGTATACCCCCATGGCTCATAATAAGAAGGATAGATGCAAAGATCATTACCCAACACGAGATCATAGTAGGTCATATTGAAAATGCCATCTTCTCCTGTAAGATAACAAGGCAGGAATATCAGTTTCACATGATCGTCCTTCCTGTTCCACATGTCAAGGAATTTAAGCATCCCCATCACATTGTCTTGACTCATGTTGTGTAGCCAGTGAGTGATAAGAGGCACGTCAAGTGGTGTGTCATATTTCCGGCCACTATTGAGGCGTTCCATCAAATCTTTTCTTGGCTCCCCCACCCAACCAGGCACTTCAATGAATGCAAGCACCTGTTTCTTGAGGTTTTTATCTCTCAAGAGGCGATTCATAGCCTCTATATACACATCCACTCCTTTGTTTCTGAACTCATACCTTCCACTTGTGGAGACAATGAGTACATCATCATCCAAGTCGCTCCCCATAAGGGCGTTGGCGACATCAATCAAACGTTTCCTCGCCAACTTGCGTTTCTTGGTGAATTCCGCTCCTTTCGGAACGAAATTGTTTTCAAACCCATTAGGGAGCACTTTGTCCACTGGTTTGTCAAGCAATTCAAGGCACTCCTTTGCCGTGATGTCGCTGACTGTGGTGAAGCAGTCCACATACTTGGCAGTTTGCTTCTCAATGGAATGTTTACTCTCCATATTGAGTTCTCGTGCCATTTGATCCCCATTGTAAGCAAAGAGATAATCGTAGAGCGGTTTGTTGTTGCCGGCAATGCTTCTTCCTATACTTGTTGCATGAGTGGTGAAGAGGGTTGCAACATGAGGCATGCGATGACGAATATACAGCAGCCCCAGTCCCGTCATCCACTCGTTGGCATGGTAAATCACTTTTTTGCTTTCGTCGAGATAGAACAGGCAGAAACTTTCCACCACTTTCCCTGCTGCATAAGAAAACATCGACGCCTCGTCGTAATCACCATACGCATGCAAGCTATCCACTTGGAACAGCTCCCACGCACGAGCGTAGATTTCATTTTTCTCTGCATAGAAACAGGTGAAGTCAACCAATATGGCAATGGGACTGCCAGGCACATCCCATCGGCCTATTCTCATTTTCAAGCCGGCTTCACAAGCCGCTTTCCTCCAATCGGAGAGCAAATCCACGTCCTCTACAAAATAAGGGCATTCCTTTTCCTGCCAGCAGTCGGGGCCAATAAACAAGATACGGTCTTGATATTTTTCTTGAAGTGTTTTGGCCCTTGTAGACAAAACAGTATATATACCACCTACCTTATTGCAAACTTCCCAACTGGACTCGAAAACATAGTCGGGAGACAATAAATCTTTTCCCATTTGAAAAAACTAATATAACGCATGCAAAGGTACTATAAAAAAATTAAAAAAAAGGATAATTTCGACATTTTTCTTGGAAGAGATGGATTCTAAATGATTTAAAACAATTATCTTTGTCACAAAAACAGCATATGAGAAAGAAATCCGTCATTATTATGATTTTGATGACATGCTTGTCTGTCGTCACTTACGCCCAAAATTTGAAGGGCAAATACAGCAACGAAGAATACAATTTTTATCTTTTCCTGGATGTAGACAATCCCAAAGTGAAAATACCCGGAGATGACCTTTATGGAGAAATGCCTGGTTATTTTGGTGCCAAGGGTTGGGAATTGAAATGGATGATTATCGAATGTGAACGTGTGAATGAAAATAAAGCAGAAATCACAGTAATCAACGATTCTGGCAGTGAAGACTTCCAAGCCACACTTACAGAAGACAGCGAAGGAAACATCACCATGAAGCATATCGACGGGAGTCCTTTCAAATCTGTCATCAATGGAAAGCGAGTAAAAGTGCCAAAAACTGTGGTGCTGAAAAAGGAATATTAAGAGGATATGACAAAGCCCCGCCGCTCGATGAGCGACGGGGCTGTCTTGATAAAGGAGGCGGCGACCTACTCTCCCGCATTGCA
>Ga0310694_10002387_pt1 | contig 19368 bp, 11 predicted proteins | sample 174DNAGHGhighgp2_FD_203884 | JGI IMG/M metagenome (GOLD analysis project Ga0310694, IMG submission 203884) | Sheep rumen microbial communities from Palmerston North, Manawatu-Wanganui, New Zealand - 1742 DNA GHGhigh gp2 (v2) (version 2) | ecosystem: Host-associated > Mammals > Digestive system... | reverse complement strand
AAGGCTTGCAGTCGAAGCCAGCCTCGGTCATCTTCTTGATGAAGTAGGCAGTGTTTTCATGCAGCTTGTCCTGCAGGGCGTTGGTCTCGCTCATCATCTCGAACATACGGATGCCAGCGGCCACGAGACCAGGAGCCATCGAGTTGGAGAAGAGGTACGGACGGCTGCGCTGACGCAACATGTCGATGATTTCCTTACGACCTGTGGTGAAACCACCCATGGCGCCGCCAAAGGCCTTGCCGAGGGTACCGGTCAGGATCTCAATCTTGCCACGAAGGTTATAGTGCTCAGTGACACCACGACCCGTGCGGCCAACCACACCAGCGGAGTGGCTCTCGTCAACCATCACCATGGCGTTATACTTCTGTGCGAGTTCATAGATCTTATCGAGCGGGCAGACGTTGCCATCCATCGAGAACACACCGTCGGTGACGATGAGGCGGAAACGGCAGCCTTGTGCATCTTGCAGTTGCTTCTCAAGGTCGGCCATGTCGGCATTGGCATAGCGGAAACGTTGGGCCTTGCAGAGGCGCACGCCGTCGATGATGGAAGCATGGTTCAAAGCATCGGAGATGATGGCATCATCGGGACCGAGCAGCGGCTCAAACACGCCTCCATTGGCGTCGAAGCAAGCAGCATAGAGGATGGTGTCTTCCGTGCCGAAGAACTCAGCAATCTTGGCTTCCAACTTCTTGTGGAGGTCTTGGCAACCGCAGATGAAGCGGACTGAGGCCATACCGAAGCCACGGGCGTCCATGCCGTCCTTGGCGGCTTGGATCAGCTCAGGGTTGTCGGCCAAGCCGAGGTAGTTATTAGCGCAGAAGTTGAGGCACACTTTGCCACCAACCATGATCTCAGCGCCTTGGGCACTCTCAATGATGCGTTCTTTTTTATACAGGCCATCGGCTTCAATCTGAGCCAATTCCTTCTTCAGATACTCTTGAAAATTTGTGTACATCGTATGTAAAATTAAAGTTGTTTTTCTTTGGGTGCAAAAGTACGAAAAAACATTTGATAATTGTTCCAGCTTACTTAATATCCTTGATACGGCCTTCGGTACCCGCATATTCGGTGCCGACGTGGTTGTTCTTGTAGTTCTCCAAGAAGTTCTGGATGATATCGGTATCGAGGACGCCTAAGTCTTGGATGTTAGAGCAACGGCTCATCATAGCGAAGCCGTCGCCATGGTCAATGGCCACATAGGTGGAAGCCGCGAATGTGTAGGTCTTCTTGGGATCCAAAGGCTCATATTTCCCCGTTTCCTTGTTAAAGACCTCAACCTTCTTGACACGGCGTTCGCCTTTCACGCCATCGAAGTCGTGGTTGGCGTTATAGACCACGGGGGAAGGAATGCTGGAGTCATATTCGAACCTAAGTCCTGAGACCTGTTGGAAGCCACCAAACTCACCGGGGGCAATGGAGACAGAGAACTCGAGGATGTCGAGCAGAACCTCGCCCGTGCATTCGCCCTTGCAAGTACCGTTCTCGAAGGGGAACATCGTGTAAAGGTCGTTGAAAGTCACGTCGCCCTTGGGAAGGTCAGCTCTGATGCTGCCACCACCGAGGAAGGCGATGTCGGTACCAAACACCGTTCTATAGGCATCGGTGCAGAAGTTTCCGATATTCGTTTCCTGATTACGGACAAGGCGGTTCTTCTGGTCGTCAAAAGCGGCCAGCTTGACATCGCTGGTGAAGATGACTTGCTCAGCGACTTTCCTGTAACCATCCTTGATCTCATCGATGACTTTAACCACCGACATGTCTTTCTTGGTGTAGGTTTCGGTCGGGATGAGCTCAGTCTTGAACTTACCATCAGGGCTGATAGTGAGTCGGCCCATATATTGGAATTTGGTGCCCGTGGAAGTCAAGGTGACGTTCTGGCCCTTCTTGTTTTTCACTATCGAGTCAAGGATTACGCTATGGGAGTGGCCGTCAAGGACGATGTCGATACCGTAAGTGTTCTCGATCATGCTGGGGGAGTTGATTCCGCCTTCGCCTTCGTCTTCATCTCCAAGGTGCGAGAGAACCACCACGAAATCAGCGCCTTTTGCTCTGGCTGAATTGACCGCGTTTTGGACCGTCTCGTAGAAATTGTCGATGCAGAAGCTGTAGACGTAATTCCCTTGCTCATCCTTGAAATAGGTAGGCGTCGAAGAATTGATCGTGTAGGGCGTCGACATGCCAACGTATGCCACATCGAAGCCGCCATAGTTGACGATATGATAAGGCTCATAAATCTGCTTGCCCGTTCGCAGGTCCTTGAAGTTGCAGCAGAGGCATTCGGCTTCAAGGGCATCCATAAGCTCCATTTGGCGGGGGATGCCATAATCGAACTCGTGATTGCCAAGGGTGACGTAATCATAACCCACGGCGTTCATGATGTTGATGATGTTACGTCCGTGAGAGGAAGCGCCCAAGCTACCGCCTTGGACAAAATCGCCATTGGACACAACAGTGACATACTTGTGGGTTGCCTTCATCTCGTTCTTGAGAGCAGCAAAATTGGCGTATCCGTCAACGCCACAGTGGACGTCGTTCTCATAAAGCACGATGATGTCCTGTGGAGGAGTGGAGGCTTGGCGGTTCGAACCGCATGAAACCGAAAGGAAGCAGCAGACGATGCTGGAGGCAAGAATGAGTAAGAATTTTCTTTTCATAAGGGTGTTGTTTGTTGATTAATGTTAGGGTACAAAAGTACGAAAAGGTTTGATAGGGTGTACACCTCACCCCTCTTTTTTTATTCTGAACAGAACTGCATAAAAAAAGCACGGACGAATCCGTGCTTTTCGATATGATAATCCTGACAAATTAAGCTGCAAGATTTGCCAACCCAGCATAAACGAGGTAGAAAATCACGCAACCTGCTATGCCAAAGAGCACGCCCACGATGGCCAGGCCTTTTTTTCTATTTTTGAGGAACAAGCCAATGAATGCCAACAGGAAACCAAGTCCGCAAAGAACCAAGCTGATGATGTTAAGGACAGGCACCCAGCAAATAACCAGGCCAATCAGGGCCAAGATAAAACCGGCGATGCCGAGCCCATTCTTTCTTTTGACGATTTGATCCATTACATTATCCCTAATTCGTGTCGGGCGCAACTTTTAGTGAGTGTTGATTGTTTTAGCCGCGCAAAAATAAACCAAATTTTAATATTTCCAACGTTTTTTACTTTTTTTCTCTAGTTTCAGCCCCTTATTTGCACAATTCTTAAGACAATTGGGACGCTGCTTCGGCTTTATTTTGTACTTTTGCCGCAAATATCAAAACACTTCAATAAGATGAACGGCACCTTATATATTTACAATAGCCTTTCGCGCTGCAAGCAGCCTTTCAAACCCTTGAACGCCCCGCATGTGGGCATGTATGTCTGCGGTCCCACCGTCTATGGCGATGCCCATCTGGGTCATGCCCGTCCGGCCATCACCTTCGACCTAGTCTTCAGGTATCTGCAACATCTCGGCTATAAAGTCCGCTACGTGCGCAACATCACCGACGTGGGCCACCTGGAGCACGATGCCGATGAAGGCGAGGACAAAATCGCCAAGAAAGCCCGCCTAGAAAACCTCGAGCCGATGGAAGTGGCACAGTATTACACCAACCGCTACCACGCCGCCATGGACAAGCTGAATGTGCTGCGTCCGTCCATCGAGCCTCACGCCTCGGGTCATATCATCGAGCAGATTGCCATGGTACAGAAGATCCTCGATCACGGCTATGCCTATGTGGAGAACGGCTCTGTCTATTTCGACATCGAGAAATATAATAAGGAGCACCCCTACGGCATCCTCTCGGGACGCAACTTCGAGGAAATGCTCAACACCACGCGTGAACTGAGCGGTCAGGAGGAGAAGCACAACCCCGTGGACTTCGCCCTTTGGAAGAAGGCCGAACCCAAGCACATCATGCGTTGGCCTTCGCCTTGGAGCGACGGTTTCCCGGGCTGGCACATGGAATGCTCGGCCATGGGTTGCAAATATTTGGGTGAGACGTTCGACATTCACGGTGGCGGCATGGACCTCATGTTCCCGCATCACGAGTCGGAGATTGCACAGAGTGTGGCGGCCAACGGCAAACAACCCGTCACCTACTGGATGCACAACAACATGATCACCATCGGCGGTCAGAAGATGGGCAAGTCGTTGGGCAACTTCATCACTCTTGATGAGTTCTTCAACGGCAGCCACATCAACGCCAAGGGCGAGGAGATGATTGCACAACCCTACAGCCCCATGACCATCCGTTTCTTCATCCTGCAGGCCCACTACCGCAGCACCTTAGATTTTAGCAACGAAGCCTTGCAAGCTGCTGAAAAGGGCTACAACCGTCTGATGGAAGCCGTAAAAGCCGCCAAGGGTCTGAAAGCCACCGATGGTGCCGCCAGCCTCGACATCCAAAAGATCGTCGACGCCTGCTACGATGCCATGAACGACGACTTCAACAGTCCTATCGTCATCGCCAACCTCTTCGAGGCCGTGCGCATCGTCAACACCGTCAAGGACGGCAAGGCGCAAATCAACGCCGAGGAACTGGCTTTGCTCAACAAGCTGTTCCAAGACTTTGTTTTCGATATTTTGGGATTGGTGGAAAGCAACACCTCCGACGGCAGCGGCGCCCTTGTCGACGGCCTCATGCAGACCATCATCGACATCCGCAAGCAAGCCCGCGCCAACAAGGACTGGGCCACCAGCGACAAGATCCGTGATGAACTCGCCAAGCTTCACATCACATTGAAAGACGGCAAAGAAGGCACGAGCTGGGTTATGGATTGACCTTACTCGCCGTAATCGACTTCCTTGACAAGGTCACCCATCTCGTCGTAGTATTTCCACTTTCCGACGTGTTTGCCCTCTTTATAGTAACCTTCCTGGAGCAAGTTGCCATTGGCTTGCCAAACCGTGGCTTTACCCGTGCGTAGGCCATTCACGAAAGTGCCTTCGCTCTGCACGCGACCGTCAGGAAAATAGGCCTTCCATTCACCATCGCGCTTATCGCCTTTCATGGTGCCTTCCATCTTCACCTGACCCGTCTCGTAGAGCTCAACTTCTTTCACGCAAGTGCCTTTCCTGTTAAAATACTGGGTCTTTTGGGGTTTGCCGTCGGGATAGGTCTCAACCACTTTTTCATCCAATTTTGGGTTACATGCTGCAAAGGCTATAGCCACAGCCAATAATAAAAAACACTTTTTCATATCCATTTCATTTTAATTGTTTCATCTATCAAAACACAGACGCATGCCCTTGTCTTCTTCGTGGAACACGCCATTTTCAAAGACCAGGTTGCCATTCACAAAGGTATGCGTCACCTTGGAATGCAGGCAGAGGTCTTCGTAAGGCGTCCAGCCGCATTTCGAGTACTCGACATCGTCCGAGACCCAATGTTTGGGACCCAATTCGACAAGGGCCAAGTCGGCATGATAGCCTTCGCGGATGAAACCACGACGGTCGATGCGATACAAAATGGCCGGGTTATGGCACATCAGTTGAACCAACAAAGGCCAATCCACAGTGGCACTCCGCATAAAATCAAACTCTTCAGCCATCAACTCCAACGAATGCTGGATGGACGGGAAGCCCGACTTGCTCGTGAAATAGTCACCCGTGAACTTCTCCTCGCGCAAATGCGGAGCATGATCGGAACCAATGGTGTCAATCAACCCCGAATGCACAGCCTCCCTCAAGGCACGACTATCCCACTTCGCTTTGATGGCAGGGTTACACTTGATGGCAAAGCCTTTATCATCATAGTCTTCATCCACATACCACAAATAATGCGGACACGTTTCGGCAGTAATCTTCTTGTCTTTCAAAGGAATGTCATTCCTAAACAGCGATAGTTCCCTCTTCGTGGAGATATGCAGCACATGCAACAGAGCACCAAATTTTTCGGCCATATCAATGGCTTTCGCAGATGACTTGTAGCAAGCTTCAGAAGTCCGAATAAACGGATGAATACTCGCATTAGGGACTTCCTCTCCTTTGTCGACCAAGTCTTTGAAACGAACCATGTTGGCATGAATCATCTGTTCGTCTTCGCAATGCGCAGCAATGAGGCAAGGTGACTCTCTGAACAGCCTAACCAAGACTTCGTTCTTGTCGACAAGCATATTGCCCGTACTAGAGCCCATGAACAACTTAATCCCACAGACTCGCTTCGGGTCAGTCTTCACGACTTCTGCAAGGTTGTCGTTGGTGGCACCGAGATAGAAGGAATAGTTAGCCAAGGACTTCTCTGCTGCGAGGTCGAACTTTTGCTGCAACAATTCTTGGGTGGTCGTTTGCGGATTGGTATTGGGCATGTCCATGAACGAGGTCACGCCGCCAGCCACGGCAGCACGGCTTTCGGTGTAGATGTCCGCCTTATGCGTCAAGCCTGGCTCACGGAAATGCACATGCTCGTCAATGATGCCGGGGATGAGGTATTTGCCTGTGGCATCGATGACTTGGGTATAAGGTCCCTGAGCCTGTCGAAGGGCCGCCCCAGAATTGACCGGCCCTTCGACGGGCTCAGGGACCTGGTTTCCGCGTACAATTTTGGCAATCTTGCCATCCGAAACGAAAACACTTGCCACAAAGGTCTGGCCTTCGTTGACAAGTGTCGCATTTTTTATAAGGTAGTTCATGCTGTCTTCCTCGGTTTGATTTTTCCGAACATGCCTCTCAAACGCAGGTTGATGACACCGAACACAGCCTCGCGGAAGATGCCCTTGCTCATCTTCGACTGGCCTTCACGGCGGTCGGTGAAGATGATTGGCACCTCCTCAATCTTGAAACCGAGTTTCCAAGCGGTGTATTTCATCTCGATTTGGAAGGCATAGCCCACGAATTTGATTCTGTCGAAGTCGATAGTCTCGAGCACCTTGCGGGTATAGCACACAAAACCTGCCGTGGTATCGCGCACCTTCATGCGGGTGACGAAACGAACGTATGCCGAGGCATAATATGACATCAGCACGCGACCCATGGGCCAGTTGACCACGTTGACGCCCGTCTTGTAACGCGAGCCCACCGAGAGGTCGGCACCATTGGCGCAGGCATCATGCAAACGCGAGAGGTCATCGGGATTGTGCGAGAAGTCGGCATCCATCTCAAAGATATACTGATAGTCGCGTTCCAAGGCCCACTTGAAGCCCGTGATATAGGCTGTACCAAGGCCCAACTTCCCTGCTCGCTGAATCATGAACAGGCGGTCGCCAAACTCCTGCATCAGACCCTTCACGATGTCGGCGGTGCCGTCGGGGCTGTTGTCATCGATAATCAAGATATCGAACGCCATGGGCGGGTTGAAGACGTAGCGGATAATCTTCTCAATGTTTTCTTTCTCCTTGTAAGTCGGGATGATGACCAAATTCTCTGACATACCAAATTCGTTTTCCTTTCAACGTGCAAAGATAGGGGAAAATTGCAAAGTCACAAAAAAAAGCCTGCGCAAACGCAGGCTTTTTTTTGTGACTTTAACGGTCATCACTCTTCCACCACGAAGTTCTTCACTTCCCAAGTGGCTGAAGCGCTTGTCGAGCTGGTATATTTGAACGCGATAGTCACGGTTTGGCCAGCATAGTCGCTCAAATCGGCGGTGGAGTTGATGAAGGTCCAGTTGTCGCCAGCGGGCCATTGGCTGAGGTTCAGCTCGGTCCAAGTAGCAGCTTGGACATCGCCATCGTAGTTGGTCGAAATCATCACGGCCAAGACACCTTGCGGCGAGGCATAGTTGACGGCTTGGTCGAACTTCAGCGTGGCGGCATTCGTCAGAGCAATGGCGGGCGACACCAGCCAGCTCTCGGCGGCGTAAGCCTGACCGACGTAGGCGCTGGCTTTCATGCAGCTGTAGTTGGCGTCATGGTTCCAAACGTAGGTCAATTCCTCAGGCAAAGTGACATCTTGGATGGTAAATTCACCTTGACCAGAAGCGAAGGTCTCAGAGAAGATGGTTGTACCAGGCGTCGGAGGAGGCGTCACGCCGCCTTCCAACACGAAGTCAGCCTCGGTGCCACCGCTGTCGCGCAGACCGGCTTGGTTGAAATACTTGCGCAGTTTGCCGTTCACAGCCAGATGCTTGCCCAGATTGTCGGGGTTGTCCGACAGGTTGACCTGAATGCGCAAAGGCTTATTAGCAGGAAGGTTGACGATAATGCACTGGCTGATTTCACGGCAAGCAGCATCATCGGCAATGACCACGTTAGTGTTCAAATCGAACGGAGCGCTCCAGTTGATGTCGGCGTTGCTAGTGACCGAGCTCAAGCCCGACTTCACGGCGCCTACGATATAGCCATGCACCCATGCGATGGGTTCTTCGCTCTGCAAGCCGATACCGGCAGCCACATTATACGGGTCATCGGCCGTGCCACTGCCTTCGCCCTGTCCAGGAGTGGGCGGCGTAGGAGGTGTCACGCCACTACCCTCTTCGATGGTGATGCTTTGGATCTCCATCGTGCCAGCCTTGCTGTCGGTGGAGGTGTACTTCACAGCTACGGTAATCGTTTGGCCGACATACTCCGTCAGTGAAAGTTCAACGGTGATGAAGTCGTTCCAGTTGCTGCCTTCCACCAAAGATGCGGGGACTTGTGTCCAGCTGGCCATGCTCGGGTCACTGCCCCAAGTGTAGTTGGTCGATGCCCAAACGGTGACTTCCTCGTTGATGGAAGTGAAGTAACGACCGATGTATGACATCGTCATCTTGGCATCATCCACGCCCGTGATAGCCACCGGCGAGGAGATGAGCCAGTCTTCGTTGGCATAGTTCTCACCAGGATTGCCTCCAATGTGTCCAGTCATCTTGGCCGTTTGGAAGTCGATCTCCCAAGCTTGGGGACCTAAAACATCGTAGGTCATATAGGTGCCAAACTCCGAGGCAAAGCTTTGGCTATAAGGCATGTTCTGCACCTCGCCACCCGGGTTCGGTCCGGGAGGCGGCGTCGGGCCACTACCCTCTTGGATGAGGATGCTTTGCACCTCGATGGTACCGGCTTTCTGATCGTCGGAGAGGTACTTCACGGCAACACAAACCTTTTGACCAACGAATTGCGAAAGGTCGACGGTGGTGGAAACAAAGTCATTCCAGTTGCTACCCGAAATCCATGTGGCGGGGACTTGCGTCCATGAGGCCAAGGTCGGGTCACCCGATGTGTAGTCGGAAGAGACCTGGAGAGTAATATCGCTATCCAAGTTGTTGAAATAACGGGCAATGTAGGTCATGGTCAAGCTGGCACTCGAGACATTCTCCAAGGAGAACTTGGCCGAGATCAGCCAGTCTTCGTTGGCATAGTTGGTGCTGTTGGCATAACCCGTCATCTTGGCGGTGTTGTAGTCGATTTCCCATGATTGGGGACCCGCAACATCGTATGTGGTATAGGTGCCAAATGAAGAGGCGAAGTCCTGATAATACGGCAGGCCATTGTCGTCGCCAGGCACATAGCCATCAAACTCAAGCTCACGGGCCGAACGGAGAACGAGTTGCCAAGTATTGTTATACACCGTGGCGATGGCAGTCAAATTGCCCGTACCCTGCGGCAGCGAGTCGTTGGCGAAGTTGGCGTAGTTGCTCGTACGCACGATGACGGTCTGTGAGTAATCGGTCGGATCGGCCAATGTACGGTTACCATAGGTGGTCGGATCAGCGAAGGTGTTCTGTTCGGTGAATCTCACGTTCTCCAAACGGATCAACTGGGCAAGATGGTTTCCTGCGTTGACATCAGCAATGGTGGTCACTTCCGGCTCGATGGGCTTGTTGTTGGCCAAGATGACGATGTGGCCATCAGCCTCGAAGTTGCTCAACTGCGGCAGGTTGTTGTACATGGCATAGGTGACGTCCTTCAGGTAGATGCGGACGGAGTCGCCGATACGGACGCCGCTGACGGCATTGAGGTACAGCTCGATGGCTGCACCTGTAGCACGGTCCTGCATAAAGGCTGCCTTGTAGAGGTTGCCCGACTGCTCGTCGGCGGTGATGATGCCATACACCGAGGCATCTTCTGTGAACACAGTGCCTGGCTCCATTTTTAAAATCGAGTCAATGGTGAAAACCTCACCTATCGGCAGGTCCTGGATAGGCGGTTCAGGATACTCTTTCTTGCAGGCGGTAAACATCATACCCACCATGGCAAGGAGGAGAAATGCGTTGAATAATTTGTTTTTCATTTTATTTGGTGTTTATTTGTTGATTTCTGTTTTTTGCTACTGGCTGCTGGCTGCTGGCCATTGGCAGCCCCCCTTGTTCAAGAGATTGCGGGTTCCGCCTTCGCGGAATGAGGGCCCGCAATGAGGCTTTGTGGGGGATCTGCCAGAGGCCAAAGGCCAGAAGCTACTTCCTAACCGTAAAACTGATGTAATAATTCAAGCCGTACATATAGGAGTACTTGTCGGGGAACATGTCGGGGTTGTTGGCGTTGAAGCGCAGCTGCTCGTATCCGTAGAGGATAGTGCTCTTGTTGTTGAGCAGGTTGTTGACGCTCACATTCACCAGGAAATAGTATCCTTTGTAACGCTTCGAGAAGCCACCATAGAAGTCAAGTGTAAAGGCTGGCTTCATAGGCGTCTGCATGAGCACATCTTCGATACGAATGTCACCTTGAGCATAGTGAAGCATACCTTCTTCAGTGTGGTTGTAAGGGTTCACGTCGAAGTACATGTTAGCCATATAGTTGGCGTTGAGGCTGACCCACCAGTATTTCGGTGAGTTATACTTGATGCCTAAAGACGCCACCGACTCGGGACCCGAAGAAACGTGATAGTCTTTCAGGTAGGCAACGCTATTTTGAATGTATGCCGTGGCATTGTTGTCGTCATACACCGAGAAAATGGGGTTGTTACGATACGTATGGATGCCATTGGCGGCAGCGGCCTGCAAGGTGACTGTCGGGGTGACATTCCATTCCGCGCCCATTTCTACGCCAAGGCTCTTCTGGTTGATGTCGGTCATGATGAAATTGATGAACTCGCTGGTGTAGGAGTTGGCGCTGGTTGTAGTGTTTTGGAACACGTTTTCGCAATAGAAACTGCGGTTCCAAATGAGGTTTTTGTAAAGGTAGTGGTATCCCGTCAAACGGAACTTGAAAATGGGCGAGCGATAGAGGTAACTCACGTCGGCAGCAAGGATGCGCTCACTTTTGAGGTCACCTTCCACTATGGTGTGACGGGTACGAGGCGAAACATAAATATCCCTGAACTGCGGAGCTTGGGTCATAAAGGCCATATTAGCCACGATGTGGTTACGGCCGTTGATGGCATAGGTCACGCCAGCCTTCACGCTGGGGTCAAAGAAGTTGTGCATCTGGTCTTTGCCGTAAGAGTTATCAACGAAAGAGCCACTCTTCCAGAGGCCTTCGCGCCAGATCTGCGTGAACTCGGCCTGCAAACCCAGATAAAGGTCAAAGTTGCCGACAAGCCAGTTGATCTGGTCCCAAATGCGACCGTAGTTTCGGTTAGCGTAGTAGTTGTATCCGATGATGTCGCCGACCTTAGCCACATGGTTGGGCTTGAGCAGGTTGGTCTGGCATTCGTCTGTTTCCAGATTCTCGGCATACTTATTAATATCGAAATAATAATCACCGCCAAGCAGATCATTCACCTTTTCATAATAGTGTGTCCTTGACGCGCTAACGGAAAAGCCGCCCGTCATGATGAGGTTGGGCTTGAACTCGTGCTTGAAATAGGTGGCGTTGCCCGTCTGCATCTTGTCGTAGTGACGTTCAGCAAGGATGTATTTCGAGAACTTGCCCGTGAGGTTGTTGCCTTCCTGACCGTTGGCATTGTAAACGGTGAAGAGGTGGTTGCGGTTGGCGTTGTAAAGGGCGTCCCAATCGATTTGGGTGACTTTCGGATCGCGGTTACGCCATGCCTCAAGTTGGGCCTCATACTCAGCCGTGCTGTGGGCATTGGTCATGAAGTAGCTCGGCAGGTTCTTGTAGTAGTCGGGACGCGGGTCGGCGGCTTCGCCCCATTCGAGTGCGGTTTGTCCGGCCTTGCCGCCAAAATAATAGAACGAGGTGTTGAACTCGGTGCGTTTACTGGGTGTCCAATACCAAGTGAGTTGCGCCATCGGCTGGTGGTAGGTGCTCACGCGCGAGTTGCGGATGACCTGTTTGCCGTTCTCGTCAATGGTTTGATAGCCCCAGTTGGGGTTATAGAAGTTGGAGCCAACCAAATCGTAGGCTTCTTGCACCACGGGAGCCGAGCCGCCACGCTGCGAAGGTGCGCCAAACACGGTGAGGTCGATACTGTGCTTGTCGTTGATCTTCTTCTCCACGGAAAGGAAATAACTGTAAGCTTGATAGAAAGAACCTTCCGTGTAGCCTGTCAGGGTACTATACAAGTTGTTCTTCCAATTGGAATCATAGCTGCCATTGGCATGAATACCCGAATAGCGTCCGCTGGCGGCAGCCATCAGGTACCAACCCTTCCCTATCTCACCCGTACCGATGGAGGCCATGGCGCGATGGTGGTAGGAACGGTTGCTGAAAGCGTAGCTCAGCGAGATCTGCTTACGGTATTGCGAAGCTCGCGTTGAGAAGGCAGTGAGGCCACCGAGGTTGCCAAAACCAGCATCCGTCTTGCCGAGACCTTCGACAAAGATTGTGTTACGGAAAGCATCGTTGAGGCCTCCCCAGTTGCTGAAGACGGGACGTCCCGTCTCAGGATCGTTCATCAGGATGCCATTAATCATCACGTCATTGTACTTCGAGTCGTTGCCGCGCACACGGTAACGCAACGAGCCGAAGTTGTAGGCCGCAATGCTGTTGAACACGTCGCGCGACGAGTTCAGCAAAGTCGAAGCATCATTGACCGAGGTGGAGGACTCCTCAAAGTCGGAATCCATCAAAATCACCGTCGGCAATTCATTGTTGTTCAGGTCGGCAGTGTCGACAACTTGGGCATACGCCCCCCTCATCAGCATCGTCGCGACCAAAAAAAGTAGGAATTTCTTCATATTGAACTTATTATGATTTGCGATGGATATTGTGTGAATCAAACGGACAAAAATAGGAAAAAGTTCTTTTATCGCTATCATTTTTATTGGATTAATTTGCTACCTTTGCCGCGTTATCAACCCTAATATTGCGCTTTCCATGAACAAACACTTTGCTTTCATACTTACTCTTTTGGCCTTTGTCCTTGGTTTTACGAGCCTCAACGCACAAGAAAAACAGGCCTATAAAGTTGGTCTGGTCGGCTTCTATAACCTGGAAAATCTCTTTGACACCATCAACGACCCGCAGAAAAACGACGAGGAGTTCCTGCCCCAAGGCGCCAACCAGTGGAATACCGAGAAATACCTCAACAAACTCCATAACATGGCCTATGCCATCTCCACCATCGGCTCCGACATCACACCCGACGGCGTAGCTATCCTTGGCATGTCGGAGGTTGAGAACCGCCATGTGCTTGAAGACCTGGTGGCCCAGCCCGAAATCAAGGGTCGCAACTATCAGGTGGTGCACTACGACTCGCCCGACCGCCGTGGCGTGGATGTGGGGTTGCTCTATAACCCTAAATATTTCAAGCTGACGAACAGCAAGACGTATCATACCATCGTTCCCAGCGACCCTGAGTTCATCACCCGTGACCAATTGGTCGTTTCCGGCCTCTTCGATGGCGAGATGATGCACTTCATCGTGATGCACTGGCCTTCGCGTGTGGGCGGTGAGAAGCGTTCCATGCCTGGCCGCATTGCCGCCGCCGAGTTGTGCCGCCACATCGCCGACAGCATCATGCGCCAAGACCAAAACGCCAAAATCATCATGATGGGCGACTTCAACGACTATCCGACCAACAAAACTGTTACGGAACACCTGCGTGCCTCGGGCGACATGAAAGACCTGCGTGACGGCGAGTTTTTCAACCCCATGTACGACCTGCATAAGAAAGGCTACGGCACCAATTTCTACCGCGATGCGCCAGGCGTGCTCGACCAGATGATCCTCACCCCTGCCCTACTGCCCAACGGCTACGACAGCTACCAGTTCAAGAACGCAAAGGTTCACAACAAGGAGTTCCTGAAGCAACACGGAGGCCGCTACAACGGCTATCCCTTCCGCACCTTCGCCGGCGGCGTCTGGATGGGAGGGTATAGTGACCACTTCCCGGTGTATGTCATTTTGCTGAAGAAAGCGTAAAGGAAATGCGGAATGCTGAATGTGGAATGCTGAATGGCGCAAAAAATCATTCAGCATTCCTAATTCAGCATTCTTAACTTTTGGCTTTTATTTCTTCACCCATTTCCCCGTTTCCACCAAGGTCCCTGAGCCCGTCGAAGGGCCGCCATCCGAAGTATAAACCTTCCAAACATAAACGCCCTTAGCCCAATCCGTTGCATCAATCGCCGTCACATGCTCCGTAAGGGCTTGGCCGTGAATGAGCCTGCCTTTCAAGTCATACACTTCCACGCGGGCGTTCTGCAAGGCCGTCCTGATACTGAACACATCCTTCCCCGGGTTAGGATAGACAGTAGCCACAGCAAAACCATGCGAATGCGCCTCCTCAATATTCAGAAAGTCTGAAACGGTAATTTTAATGATGCAGTTTTCAGCCGCATGAGTGTTGTCGTCCAGCCCGTCGCAATACACTAAGCAACCGCCATCGGGACGGGCAACTAGACACTCAGCAATAAGATACTTTGACGGATGGACATAATAAATCTCGCCGTATTTGTTCAGATCTTGATCCATGTAAGCGACATAGAGGTTGTGCGGGACTGCTCCATCCATGCCTCCAGCCATATACACCTCATCAGATGAGCCGAAATCGATTGTGTATATGAGTCCGCCTTGACATACTGTCGGAGTATGTATACCCCAAGTGTAATGCGTCTGGACCATGTTTTCGTCATAAACCGACATTAGGATGTCTTGGTAGATTTCAGGATTGTTGTTATAGGCTGGCACTGACCACTTGTTGATGGAGTAAGTTTTTCCATTGTATCGGTTGACACGGAAATATGCGTTGTCACAACATGATACAGGTGGATAGGAAAGCTGGTCAACATTCACAATCGTATCCACAAGGTTCAAATCAGCGTCAAAAGTAAAGCAACTAAAACCGTATGGGCCATCTGTCCGCTGCCTGATGATTCTGCAACCGAGGGAGTCGGGCGTGGTAACTAAGACATGTCCCGACAGCAAATCGGGATGGGCATCGATAAGATTCTCCGCAAGCACATGCCCTTCATCGTCAAACTTCACAATTTTAATACCTTCATACTCGGTGATGTAGGAAAGAACAGCCCCTCCGTCTTTGTTGACAATGACGTTGACGGTCTTATTGATTAAATGCCCGTTAACTTCATAGAAATCGGAGCCGAACCAATTGTAGTCCTCAAAAGTCAGACTCAGGTCTTCATATATGATGGCCTTATGGAAGGTACAGGTGTCGCTGCCCTCATGTCTTTTCAAGAAGTAGAAAAAAGGCTCGCAGACTTGGAATCGGAAGATTTCTGTAATAAAAGGCGTGGCATTATCAGCCAAAAACTCCTCGTTCCAAACCTGGACTGACGCCAGCACTTCGCCGTCATCGCGCATTTTTTGGACAAAAACCACTGGTTTATTGTTGTCGTTTGTCTTTGAGGCCAAAGTTAACAATGTGGTTTCATCTATAAAGTTCATAGCAAATACGATAGTATCTCCTGTTGACCTAATCTCTTCAAGATGGTAAGGATACTCTTGCCCTTGCATCGTCACCCCTCCCGCCATCAGCAGGAGCGCAAGCAGGGTTGTAACTCTTGTAGCTTTCATTGTAACATAGCTTCTATTGTTTTAATTCATTTTGATTTTGAGATTCCCTTTCGGGAATGGAGTAGTGTCCGCTTTTGAACTGCGGCGGCATAAGCCACTTCCAAATTTGCAACACCACTCGCCGCCGCCTTTTGACCTCATGTCATTACTCCATTCCCCGCAGGAGAATCTCCTATTCCTTTACCACTATTCGCACAGAGTGTTCTTCGCCATAAGTATCCGTAATGCGCAGCAGGTAAAGCCCTTCCGGCAGGCCGCTCACATTGACTTCGTTGGTGCCACGGACCACCTTTACCAGTTGGCCCAAGGCGTTGTACACCTGGATTTCATCCGCTTCAAGGCCATCAATCCACAGGGTCTCCGAGGCAGGATTGGGATAGACCTCCACCCTACCCGCTTCGGTTTCGGCCACTCCATCCACCGACCAATACACCCTCAAGAAAAATTCGAACTCATTGTATTTCGACCGCGCGGGAGCCGAATAGCAGTCGATGTCTTGGTAATAGGCCACCACTTTGTAAAGATAGAAGGTCTCGTCCTCTAATGAGGTGTTGTCGGTATAAGACGTGTAATTTGCACCCAATGTCTTGATTTGCTGCCAGTTCATATCGGCTTCTTTGGTACGGTAGACGAAATAGCCCGAAAGGCCGTCATGAGGTTGGGGTGCTAACCATGTGAGTTTTATCTTGTTGTTGCTGGTCATCTCATACCACAGGTGGGTGGGGGGCTGGCAGTCGTCGCCAATGGTGGCACAAGCCTCGTTGGTCGGGTCGCTCTCCCCTCCTTCGCAAAAGGCAGTCACATAGTAACAGTTGCCGCCAAAGTTTGGTTCTTCGTCGACAAACCCCGTTTCCTGCCCCAATACCGTAACCAACAAAGTTCCATCGCGATACACGTTGTAATACCCTGCTTCTGCTGAATCGAACCAATCCAACACGACATGGTCATCCTCCGCGAAGGCATACAATTCGATAGGCTCACCGCAATCCGTGCCGTTGCCGCAGCTGTTGTTCGTTTGCAGGAAAATCCCGTCAGGCAAATCGGCAGGCGCACCCGAATAGGAATAAACAACCTGATTCTCAGCATCCTTAATCACGAAGCTCACATCACTGACGGAGCTATTGCCTTTCATCCAAGCCCACGAAACGTGACCCAATGGCACCTCGACATGAAGCGTCTCGCTCGAAGCATTTGCCGAAACGGTGGCATACACCTGCGAAGCATTGTTAATCACCTGAATGGTAGCCCCTTGCCAACCCGTGAAAGAAGTTGTGCCAGCCACCACCGTCCATGTGCAACTGGGACCAAAGCGCACTTCCTTTTGCGAAGCTATCAATCCTTGAACGCCATCGTTGACCGCATACACCTGATAGTCAAAAAGCCCGTAATGCGGCACTTCGTCGGTGATTTGCATCGTTGCGCCCGGGGTGACGTTGTCTTCAATATAGACCACCACCCCATTGCGCTTGACCACGATTTGGTCAATATGGCTCAAATTGCTGTCGTTCAATGTCTTGTTTGGATTTGTCCAATGCAGATTGGCGCTATACGACTCGTCAGAAAGCGGCTCAACCGCGAAATCGGTGGGCGCCTTTGGTGTCGCATTATACACTGGCAGCGGCCTGACGTTGGCCACCATTTCTTGGCTGATGTTCCAATTCTGGTTGTAGGTCTGGAGGTTGTCGATGCTGAAATAGCCGTCCAAAACACCACCCCAGCTCCAATTGATATGGAACAAGCCGTTGCTGTCATACCCATCGCAGATGAACGAATGGCCCTGACTGCCACCGTCTTTCCCTGAATACAGGATCGGAATGGCGGCATCCAAGGCAACATACATAATAGCCACCCATTCGTCGTAGGGGTAATCATCCCTCACCAAGTTTTGCGATGGGCCGTAGCCGAAATAGGAACTCAATGCTGCCGGTATATCCCTTTGGAACGCGCCACTGGCGTATGCGCCGTAAAACATATTGACGCTCACTCCACAATGGTACATGGCCGTGGCCAAATATGGGTTATCGCCCTGCAACGACTCCGGCATTTCGTCCCAATGATAGGTGGTCGCGCCAAAATCGGCGAACAGATTGCCGTAGGGCGGACAATTGTAGCTATGCGAGCCTGTGCCCTGCTGCGGATGGCTCCAATACTTCATCACTTGCGCCATCGAAGTGGCTACGCAACCCGCCAAGGCACTGCCGCAAGGGCCATTTTCGTCCTTCGGGCAAGCGGCATTGTAATAACATTCCTGGTCCCAACGGGTGGCAATCAAAGGCGCCACACTTCCGAGTTTTGTGGTCTGTGTCGTGCCGCAACGTTCAAGGTTTTCCCATTCCTGGGCAATCACGAAATCGGCTTTTTCAAGGTTTTCTTCCGCAAAATCAACGGATTGACCGTAGCCGTCAAGGAAATAGCCCAAGCCAGAAGGAATGTTGCTTTCGTCGAATCGGCCCGTTTCGGAATAGCCGAGAATCGGGCTGGTCAGGTCGCAGGCCGAAACGATGACGAAACCGTCCGTGGTGCCATTAAAGACATGGAACGAAGGATAGCCTTTTTCGGAAACGCCCGTATAGACCCACTCCAACTGAGCATTGTTCTTGAAATTGGCCTCGACGAACTTCGCGCCCAAGGCCTTGGCGCGCTCAACGCTGACCGTTCCGCCCAGCAGCGGTGCCGAAGCCATCAGCAAAACGGCAAGCAAACCGTAGAATCTATTGTTTTTCATATTGTTATGTTTTATGTTCATTCTTTAACCCATTTTCCGGTTTTAACAAGCATCGCTGAGCCTGTCGAAACGACTTTCCAGAAATACATTCCCGAAGGCCAATCCTCTGTAACGACAGTCGTAGAATAGCCCTGAATTTGTCGCTCAAACATCATTTTTCCGTTGAGGTCATAAACCACCACGAAAGCGTTCTCCCAATCCGTCAAGACATGCAACTCATCCTTGCCTGGGTTGGGATAGACACAACTTGGGGCAGTTTCTTCATCAACGGCATCCCAATCGGGGGCTTCGAGGGCACCGAAGTCGATACGGCCATTGATCACGCGAGGATTGCCAGCAAAATCGGTTTCGGGATAATACTGGCTCATATTGGTGGCACCAACGTTGAGACAAGGAGAAGTCTCAAGCAAAGCCCAATGGGTTGCTGTTGTTGAATGGTCGTATTCCGAGCCAATCCCTTCCGTGGGTTGGACAAACTGCGGATCCTCACAAATCGATCCCTCGTTGCCATCGGCACAACTGACGCAGTTACTGAAAATGGTCGGGTCGGGATGGCTTGGATCCATTCGTTCAAAATGTATCTGCGGCATATTCAGCGGCAAAAAATCGTACTCTTCGTTACCATACACGATGTTGTTGTAGATCTTTTGCTGGCCATTGGTCCAAATGCCTGAGCCACGACCGTTAAGGAACCCCTCGCTTTGGTTGTTGACAATCGTGTTGTTATAATAATGCGAATAGTTGGGGGCCGTGGTACCCAGCACGGGCGAATAACCGTCGTTGTTGACGATGACATTGTCGTGCAAGCGCCCCACGCCTTCCCAACCGAGGTACAACGTGCTGCCGTGGTTGCCGTGGATGTAGTTGTTGTAGACCTGCGGCCCCTGAGCCGACAGCGACAATTCGCCAACGTGCATATCA
>Ga0310694_10002386_pt1 | contig 19372 bp, 15 predicted proteins | sample 174DNAGHGhighgp2_FD_203884 | JGI IMG/M metagenome (GOLD analysis project Ga0310694, IMG submission 203884) | Sheep rumen microbial communities from Palmerston North, Manawatu-Wanganui, New Zealand - 1742 DNA GHGhigh gp2 (v2) (version 2) | ecosystem: Host-associated > Mammals > Digestive system... | reverse complement strand
TAACAGATAATGCAAACTTTATTGATGATTTAGGTGCTGACAGCTTGGATACTGTTGAGTTGGTTATGGCATTTGAAGAAGAATTTGGTTGCGAAATTCCTGATGAAGCAGCAGAAAAAATTCTTACTGTAAAAGATGCTATTGACTATCTTTCAAAAGCTGCTTAAGTCTTTGGTATTATCGTAAATAAGAACTCGCTCTAAAAATTTTAAGCGAGTTTTTTTATACGATTGCAAGCTGTTGTGCTTGTATTTGATATTTTAGTGATGAGGTTTTTAATGAGAAGAGTCGTCGTAACAGGTATGGGCGTTGTTTCTCCACTTGGTCGTGGCGTGCAACATAACTGGGATGCCTTAATGGCCGGTAAATCCGGTATCCGCAAAATTGATGATATGGATTTGAAGGATATTCCGGTTCAAATTGCCGGTCGTGTGCCGTTTGGTGAGAACGAACCTGATTTTAATCCCGATACGGTGGTTGCCCCGAAAGACCAGAAAAAAAATGATAAATTTATCTTGTTCGGTATTGCGGCGGCAAGTGATGCCGTTAAGGATTCCGGTTGGGATTATGAAAATGCCACTGAAGAAGAGCAATATCGCGCCGGTGTGATGATGGGGTCAGGTATCGGTGGCTTGCAGGGTATTTATGAAAACTCGCTCATGTTTAATGAGTTTGGTATGAAAAAGATTTCTCCGTTTTTTATTCCCTCGGTTCTCATTAACCTTATTTCGGGTAATGTTTCCATTAAATATGGCTTAAAAGGCCCGAATCACGCTTGTGTAACGGCGTGTTCCACCGGCACGCATGCCATCGGTGATGCCTCTGCAATGATTATGAGAGGTGATGCAGACTTAATGGTTGCCGGTGGTGCTGAATCTGCTGTTAACGTTTTGGGTTTAAGCGGATTTTCACGTATGAAAGCTATTACCGCAGAGTTTAATGATGCTCCGGAAAAGGCATCTCGTCCGTGGGATAAAGGTCGTAGCGGCTTTGTGATGGGCGAAGGTAGCGGCGCTCTTGTTTTAGAAGAATTAGAGCATGCCAAAAAGCGTGGCGCCAAGATATATGCTGAGGTTGTCGGCTATGGTATGAGCGGTGATGCTTATCATATTACCGCACCATCCGGAGATGGCGCTTATCGTGCGATGAAGATGGCGGTTGATCATGCCAAAGAAAAAGGTGTTGAGCTTTCGGATATCGGCTATATCAATGCGCACGGCACATCAACTCCTGCCGGTGATGTGGGTGAAGCTATGGCGGTTAAACGGCTCTTTGGTGATGAGGGTATTAAGCACGTTTCTATGTCTTCGACCAAGTCGGCTATCGGGCACCTTCTCGGTGCTGCCGGTGCGGTTGAAGCGGTTTATACAATTAAATCCATATTGGAGCAAACTTGTCCGCCGACGCTTAATTTGGAAAATCCGGCAGATGAGCTCACAGATTTTGACCTTGTTCCGTTAAAGCCGAAAAAACGCGAGATTAAAGCCGCGATGTCTAATTCATTTGGTTTTGGCGGCACAAACTCTTCACTTATTTTCAAGAAATATAACGGTTAATACAAGTGATAGGTAAGTTTTTGAAGTGGCTCTTGGTGTTGGCGGTGTTTATCGCCTTGGCCGGAGCCGCTTTTTTTATGTATGCTAAAAATGAATATATCAAGGTTTATGCCTTAGGGGGGCCTAAAGAGGTAATGATTGAGCGTGGCTCGGGGCTTAACAAGACGGCTACGATTTTGGTCAATGAGGGTATTATTAAAAATCCGTATTGGTTTATTTTGTTTGCGCGGATTCAAGGTGTGGAAAATAGTCTTAAAGCCGGAGAATACGTTTTTGCGGGAGACCTGTCGTATGCCTCGGTTTTGGATAAGCTTGCCAAAGGGGAGGTGATTGTCAGAAGTATCACAATCCCCGAGGGGAAAGCGCTTGTTGAGATTAAGCAGATTGTTATGGATAATCCTTATCTCACAGGCGAGATAAAAGGCAACTATAAAGAGGGCGAAATTTTGCCTGAGACGTATCATTTTACGCGCGGTGAAGAACGAGACGCAATTTTAGAAAAAGCGCGTCAGGCGATGAAAAAAGAACTGTTAAAAGCATTTTCCGAGCGAGCAGATAACTTGCCACTTAAATCGCCTGAAGAGATGCTTATTTTGGCAAGCATTGTGGAAAAGGAAACCGGTGTTGCCTCAGAGCGTGCTAAAGTGGCGTCGGTGTTTGTTAATCGGCTGCGTTTAGGCATGAAGTTACAGACAGATCCGACAGTGATTTATGCCGTAACTCAGGGGCAGATGAACCTCAATCGCCCGATTTACAAGCGCGATTTAGCCTATGATTCGCCTTATAACACTTATGTTTATGAGGGATTGCCTCCCGCGCCGATTTGTAGCCCCGGAAAGGCGGCGCTTCAAGCCGTATCACATCCGGATGTGACACCCTATCTCTATTTTGTGGCAGATGGCGTGACCGGCGGACATCGGTTTGCAAAGACACTTTCTGAGCATAATGCTAATGTGGCTCATTATCGGCAAATTAAATAAAGGCGCGCTGAGCGACTTTGTCGCCGCCTGCACGGCGGGTGCCGCTCAAGCCGCGGCGGCTGGGTGCTAGGCACCCTTTAGTGGGCGGCGCCCCAGTTGTCGCCAATTCCAACTTCGGCTATCAAGGGCACTTTTAACTCTATTCCCGTCACATTTTCCATCGCCTGTTTTATCAGCGGTGTTACCTTTTCCACCTCATCAATCGGTGCTTCAAAGACCAACTCATCGTGTATCTGCAGCAACATCTTGGTCTTGAAGTTGTTTTCTTTGAGCATTGCTTCTACCCTTCCCATTGCCATTTTGATAATGTCCGCGGCGCCACCTTGTATCGGTGCATTTATCGCCGCTTTGTCATACATCGCTCCCAGTTGTTTATTTTCCGGCAAAGGAATCGCAATCTTGCGGTTAAACGGGGTTAAAACATAACTATTCTGATGATAGAAATTGATGGTTGTTTCCATGTATTTCTTCACTTCAGGCATCTCGGCAAAATAAGCGTCTATGTATTGTTGGGCAACTGCCGGCGGCACATCAATTTCTTTTGATAAACCATAAGCCGACATGCCGTAAATAATCCCAAAGTTAATCGCCTTGGCACGGCGGCGGTGATCGCTGTCTACCTCTTCATAAGGAATCCCAAATACTTGCGCGGCGGTTTTCCGATGAATATCCACATTTTCACCGAATGCGGTCTGTAAAAACTTAACATCGGCAATGGTTGCCAATAGCCGCAATTCCACTTGCGAATAGTCGGCGGCGATAATCTTATGTCCGGCTTTGGCAATGAAACATTCGCGTATCTCTCTTCCTACCGGTGTTCTTATCGGAATATTCTGCAAATTGGGGTTGTATGATGATAAACGTCCGGTATTAACCGAGGTTAGACTGTATGTGGTATGAATCCGGCTTTCTTTATCCATTTGTTCCAACAGGGCAGAAGTGTAAGTCGATTTTAACTTCTGATATTGGCGCCACTCTAAAATCTTTTTGGGCAACTCGTGGGTTTCGGCCATTTGCTCCAAAACCTCGGCACTGGTATTTAATGAGCCGGAGGTGTGCTTTTTGCCTTTTAAGCCTAATTTATTATACAATATCTCGCCAATTTGCTTAGGAGAACTCAAATTAAACGTTTCGCCGGCCATGGCATAAATTTCTTCTGAAAGAGTATTCATTGCCGAATCAAAACGTTTGTCTAAGTCTTTTAGCTTTATCACATCAAGCATAATTCCGGTGCGTTCCATGCTCTGCAAGATTTGAGACATCGGTTGGTCAATGTTCTCGTATAGAAATAACTTCTTTTCGGGGAGCAACTGAGGGCGCAGTTTTTGATGTAAGCGCATGGTGAAATCCGCTGTTTCTGCAAACAAACTTAATTGCTCGGCAGTGGTTAAGGTGCTTAAATCAGCTTTTTTATATTCATCTGCGGTGAGTTTTAAGTTTTGGTTTAATAGGGTAATACTCAAAGCTGGTAATGTGTGTTGCAAGGTCAGGCTGTAAAGGTCATAAGACATGATTGCCACATCATCATAAGGGAAAGCGTTAAATTCATGATGTAAGGATTTTTCTAAAAAATGAAGATGTTCTTTTAGCCCTAAGGCAATTTTTAAGATTGCCGGATTGTTAAACAGTTCGCTTAAAAAGTGGGTTAATTCTTTTGCAGCAATACCGTCGCTTACTTTAGGGGCGCTGAATAAATCGACAGGTTCTGCAGTTTGCACCAGCGGAATATAAAAGGCTTTGGCGTCTTTAAGCGATATTGATAAGCCCAATAACGTTTCTTTATAGCTTATCGGGGTAAAAGCAAACATATTTTCGGCTTTGATGGCGTTTGTCAGTTCGGCTAAATCCGTTTTGTTTTTCACAAGTTTATAACTCGGTGTTAATTTCTTTTCTTCTTGGGGCAAATCATTGCACTTTGCTTTAAGCCAGTTTAGTGCTTTATTTTTTAAACTCTTAAAGGCGTGGCGGTCTAAAAGATTTAAAAGCACATCTTCGTGAGGCGCCAAGCATCGCAAATCTTTTAAGGCAATTTCTACCGGCACATCAGCTTTTAGTGTCACAAGTTTTTGGGATATCAGCGCGTCTTCTTTATGGTTTTGTATCAGCTCGCGCCGCTTGTTTTGCTTTATCTCGTCGGCGTGGTCTAAAACACCTTCTAAAGAGCCGAATTGATTGACGAGTTCGGCGGCGGTCTTAATCCCAATCCCCGGAACACCCGGAATATTATCGGTGCTGTCACCGGCAAGCGCTTGCACATCAGTTACACGCTCCGGATAAACGCCGAATTTTTCTTTTACATCCTCAGGGGTAAAAAACTTATTTTTCATACTGTCATAAAAGGTAACGCCCTCGCGAATTAACTGCATGAGGTCTTTATCCGCCGAAACAATGGTCACCTCTTTTCCGTCTTTTAAGGCAAGGTCGGTATAAGTTGCAATCAGGTCATCTGCCTCATACCCCTCCATCTGTAGCCAATGGAGATTTAAGGCTTCCACGACTTCATGGATTAAGGCAAATTGGGGTTTTAAATCTTCCGGCAACTCAGGGCGTGTGGCTTTGTAATCCTTAAAAATTTCGTTTCTGAAATTCTGCCGTTTGGCATCAAACAGCACCAAGCAATAGTCGCATTTGATATTTTGCGTCAGGCTTAAAAACATATTCAAAAAGCCATAGACGGCATTGACCGGCAAGCCCTCGGGGTTGGTCATTGTGGGGCTGGCAAAGAAGGCTCTGAATATGTAACCTGAACCGTCGATTAAGCAAACTTTTTCCATATCTTACTCCTAGGGGCGTGCTAAATCATGGTCATATCGCCGTGAGGAAGCCACTCGTCGGCGCGTCGTGTAGGTCTAACTACACTCGTGCGCCTCGGTGGGCTCACGACGATAGCACCATAATTTATCCCACCCAATGCAACGGCTACGCCGTTCGGTTTATTTGTGGGGGCTCGTATAGCACCGGCACTCTCCAAACCCATTGCAAAAGCACTCAGCGGAGTGCTTTTAAATTATTTTTTAAGGGTGATGGCACCATAATTTATCCCACCCATTGCAAATTTATTGTTCTTATTTTAATAGCGGATAAGCGGATTGCAAAGTTTTTTTTAAGGTTTTGCTAATAAGTCTGTGCTAAAATCATTGCAATTTTGAATTAGAGGCAGATATGACAGAGATTAAAAAGAAAAAGGCAAAGAAGAAGCCCGAAAAGGTCAAAGAAAAAAAGAAAGTAACGCGAAAGAGGAAAAATAAAAAATCTTCGTGGAAAGTAAAACTCGTTTTATGGCTTGTGGCGTTAGCGGTTCTTATTTGTCTAAGTGTTGCCGGATATATTTGGTATTGCCAAAAAACTTTGCCGGCGTTTTCTAAAGCGATTTATGTGGAGCGTCAGACCGGCGTTAAGATTTTAGCCGAAGATGGGCGTGAACTGACATCTTACGGGGCGTTATTTGCCAAGCCCGTTGAAGTGGATAAACTCCCGAAATATGTGCCGCAGGCGATTGTTGATACCGAGGACCGGCGGTTTTATAAACACGGGGGATTTGATTTTATCGGTTTTACGCGCGCTATGGCGGTTAATCTCATTAAACGGCGTTATGCGCAAGGAGCGTCAACGATTACGCAACAGGTGGCAAAGAATCTGTTCTTAACCCAAGAAAAGAGCATTAAACGCAAAGTGCAAGAGTTTTTGCTGGCGCGGTGGCTTGAAAAGCATTTTTCTAAAAAACAGATTTTAGAGATTTATCTTAATCGCGTGTTTTTTGGGAGCGGTGCATATGGACTAAATACCGCGGCAAAGAGATTTTTTAATAAAGACGCTCAAAAGCTTAATCTCCATGAAGCGGCCATTTTGGCCGGAGCATTGAAAGCGCCGAGCCGATATAATTACCTTAGGAATAAAAAACAGGCCTTAGAGCGCGCCGAGGTGGTACTTTCTTTAATGCAACGTGCCGGAACAATTACAAAAGCCGAGCGTGATGCAGCACTTAAACAGCCGGTCGGTCAAGGTGAAGGCAAAATCTTGGGGGTGCGTTATTTCGGCGATTATGTGATGAGCGAACTTTCCGATAAATTGCCCCAATATGACGATGATGTCTATGTGTTAACGACGCTTAATTATGATTTGCAACAACGGGCAGAATACTTACTTCGTAAACATTTGCGTGCTCACCAAAAAGACAAAGTAAGCGAAGGGGCGGTGGTTATCTTAGATAGGAACGGTGCTGTTAAAGCGATGGCCGGCGGGTATGATTATAACAAAAGCCAGTTTAACCGTGCAACGCAAGCACTTCGTCAGGCCGGCTCAAGCTTTAAGTTGTTTCTTTATTTAGCGGCATTTGAAAAGGGGTTTAAGCCGGATGAGCTTATCTCCGATGAACCGATTAAAATTGGCAACTGGGAGCCGCAAAACTATGATAAACGGTTTCATGGGGCAGTTAGCATAAAACAAGCATTTGCCCAATCTCTTAATGTGGCAACGGTTGATTTGGCAACGTATCTTTCACTTGATGATATTATTGATATGGCATTAAAGTTGGGAATTACGAGTGGTGTCAAAGATGAGCCGTCAATTATTTTGGGGGCATCGGAGGTCAAGGTGATAGATATGGCGGCGGCCTACACGGCAACGGTTAACGGCGGCTATGCGGTTACGCCTTATGCCATCAAAAAAATAACGGATACGGATGGCGAAGTTTTATATCAACATCAGGCGGAGACCAAGACAAAAGTGCTAAGCGATCAAACGCTTGAATATATTAATCTTTTGGAACGAGAAGTGGTGTTAAGCGGAACCGGCAAGAGAGCGCAAAAGGTCAAAGATGCCAGAGGTAAAACCGGAACATCACAAAACTATCGTGATGCGTGGTTTATCGGATCTAATGACAGATATACCGCGGCGGTATGGATTGGTAATGACGATAATTCACCAATGAAAGAGATCGGTGGCGGAACAGTGCCGACCGAAATTTGGGCAGATATTATGAAATAAGTTACATACCGGCATCGCGGATTAGTCGCGTGCGCGTGATTGTGCCGTTTTTAAGTTTGCCGCTTATTTCTAAAACGTGATTATCAAATTTGCGCCAGTTACCCAAATTTGAACGATTGGCTCTAAAATCAAGTGCAATATTTACAGAGCCGGCAATTCCTACGCGTTCGGCATAGCTTTCGGTGGTGCAGAAAGAACTCCCTTTATGAAGGTCAGCCATCGGAATACGGATAAAAGCTTGTTCGGCTTTTTCAAAATATATACCGCACCAATTGTGTGTTTCGGTGTTGGCGTGGCTTAAAACGGGCTGATTTAAGCAGACAAACAGTGAGGTTAAAAAGCAGAGCTTTTTCATTTCTATCTTCTCCAAAGGTTAACTTCCGTTCAAAATATATGATATTTTTAAGCGATTGTCAATGCTTTTTGTCTAATTTTGTGATAAATTTGTTAAGCTTATCTTTAGAAGCGGTCATTATAATGAAACATCATGGGAAAAAAATATGGCGATACATTTTAATTTGAAAAGTATTTTGGTGCTTAGTGTGGGGCTGGCAATTTGTCAGGTTCTCTTGGGTTATACCTTAATTATCGGCGGAGGAATGGCGCTTGGTTATGGGGCATATTTGTGGCAACAAAAAAAACTTTCCTTTGCCGATGTAATATTGTTGGTTGCAGGCGTGATGAATTTGTGGTATGTGTGCGGTTCGTGGGAAAATGTCAGGCAGCATGATTACTATAACTTTGTGATGTTTGCCGATTATTTTGTTACGAATCACTTTTTTGTTATGCCCTTGACGTCATATCTCCAATCGGTATTTTATCATCCGCCGGTATGGGGCTTGGTTTCAGGGGTGTTTATGAAGTTTTTAGAGTTTGATGCCGTCAGAATGTTGAGCTTTGGGGCAATTATGGCGTCATACATTTTGATGTGGCGTTTGATGACGGATTTAAATATCAAAGAAAAGGTTAAATTGTGGCTCTTTTTCTTTTATTGTTTTTATCCTGCAACCGGATATATGAGCAATTGGGTAAACAACGATGCGGCGGTTTATTTTTTGATGATAGCGACAATTTATCAGGCGTTTAAATGGTATGATGATTGTTCTTTAAGACGGACTTTGCAAGTGGCAGGATTGTTGGTGCTTTCCGGTATGACAAAGTTTTCCGGGTTGATGGTGGTGCCGGCAATTGGTGTGTTGATGTTGTTTAAGCTTCTTTTGTCTCCTAAAAAGACAGATAAACTCTTATGGGTAAAATTTGTTATTATAGGGCTTGGCGCGGTATTGGGTTTTGCGTGGGGATTGTTCTTGCTTTATTATGGCTTTTCATTATTACCGCCGCCGCAAGATGTTGCCGTGCAAAGTATGAAAAGTTATTCACTTCAGGCTCGATTGTTTGATTTTAGCGGATTTTTAACCCCGATTGTGGATTTTAAGGAGCATTATCAGATAGAACCGAATGTGTGGTTGACGTTGATTAAAACCTCGTTGTTTGGCGAGTGGGGATGGCAAGGAAAAATCTGGATTGATATCCTATACGGTTTGTCTTTTGTATGGTTGTTGCTTGCAATTTCGGGCTTTGTTTATCTTTTCTTTAAGCCGATAAAAAAAGATTTTGTGCTTAACGGGGCGCTGATTGTGCTGTTTTTCAGTGTGCTGATTGCATGGATTAACTTTTGGTTGGATTATCCTTATTTTTGTTCGACGGAGTTTCGCTATACGGCAATCTTTTTGCCGATTTCGGTATTGTGGGTGGGGCAGTTGTTTACAAATAAAAGCCTGCCGAAATATGGTGAATATATCTTGGCAGGCTTGTGCGTGTTGCTAGGTGTGGCACGATTTATGCTTTATCTACATACCATTTAACGGTTTTGACAATACCGGTTTTAAAGGTTTCATCCGGTTTATAGCCCAGCTCATTGGTAATTTTTGTCGGATCAATCGCATAGCGTTTGTCGTGACCGGCGCGGTCTTTAACATAGGTGATTAAATCCGCGTATTTTTTGCCATCGGAGCGTGGTTTAATTGTATCTAACAGTTCGCAAATAGCGGTGGTAATCTCAATGTTAGTCAACTCATTATGACCACCGACGTTATATGTTTCGCCAGAAACACCATGGTGGAAAATAATGTCTATTGCTTTGGCATGATCGGTAACGTATAACCAGTCACGGATGTTCTTGCCGTTGCCGTAAATCGGTATCGGTGATAAAGCCAAGCAGTTACGGATAATGGTCGGGATGAGTTTTTCGCTGTGTTGCTTTGGTCCGTAGTTGTTGGAGCAGTTAGACGTGGTGGTATTCATGCCAAAAGTGTGGTGATAAGCTCTGACCAAAAAGTCTGAACCGGCCTTACTGGCAGAATAAGGTGAATTTGGCGCATATGGTGTGGTTTCGCTAAAGTAGCCGGTATCGCCCAGTGTTCCGAAAACTTCATCGGTTGAAATATGGTGGAAGCGATAATTTTCTTTCCCTTGTTTGGGGGTAAACGGGGCATCAAACCAGTGGGTTCGGGCGGCTTCCAAAAGATTAAAAGTTCCCAGTAAATTGGTGTTGATGAAGGCGCGCGGACCTTTAATGGAATTATCAACATGGCTTTCGGCGGCAAAGTGAATGACGCCGGTAATTTCGTATTTGTCAAACAAAGAATTTACCAGATTCTCATCACAAATATCGCCTTTGATAAAGGTATAATTGGGATTGTTTTCAACTTCTTTTAAATTATCCAAATTGCCGGCATAAGTCAGTTTATCAAGATTGATAACCTTATAATCCGGATGTTTTGCCATAAAATAAGGGATAAAGTTCGCGCCGATAAAACCTGCGCCGCCGGTTACTAAAATTGTTTGAGACATTTTTCTAGACTCTCCTTCCAATGGGGGATTGTGATGTTAAAACGTTGTTTGATTTTTGCTTTGTTTAAAACCGAATAGTGCGGACGATGGGCCGGTGTCGGATAGTCCTTGGTTTCTATCGGTAAAACGGAGCAGTTCAGCTTTGAAAGGTTCATTATTTCCAACGCAAAGTCATACCACGAGCACACGCCTTCATCGGTAAAGTGATAGATTTCTTTTTCACCGTCTTTGATTTGGGGTAAAATGGCGACAATCGCGGCGGCTAAGTCATAAGCGTTGGTAGGCGTTCCTACTTGGTCAAAAATAACGGTTAATTTATCTCGCTCTGCGCCCAACTTGCGCATGGTCTTAACAAAGTTGCCGCCATGGGGCGAATAGAGCCATGCGGTGCGGATGATGATAGCTGTTTTGGCGTTATTTAAAACGTTTAATTCGCCTTCGCGTTTGGTCTTGCCATAAACTGAAACAGGGTGTGTGGTATCATCTTCGGTATATGGTTTATAATTGGTGCCGTCAAAAACATAATCGGTTGAAATATGCACAAGCTTTTTAGCATATTTTGCGAGATAGAGCGGGGCAAGTGCATTAACTTTATGTGCATTATCGCCATCTTCTTCCGCTTTATCTACGGCAGTGTAAGCAGCGCAGTTGATGACACAGTCAAACGGATTATTGGTCAGGTATGATTTAACGGCATCTTCATCGGTTAAATCCAATTCTTCACGGTCAATATAAACGGCTTTATCACCTAATAAAGTATGCAATGCCGTGCCTAATTGACCGTTCGCTCCGGTTACTAAAAACATGGTTCTAAATCCTTTAATAAGGGGTGATTTAAATCTCTTTCCAAAACGTTGGCCTTAGACATATCAATCTGCCAATCAATGCCTAATGCCGGATCATTGACGCATAAGCCGCCTTCTGCCTCTTTGCAATAAAAATTATCGCATTTATAGGTAAACACGGCGGTGTCGGATAAAACCGAAAAACCGTGAGCAAATCCCCGCGGAATGAGGAGTTGCTTTTGGTTCTCACCGGATAATTTGACAGCAACATGTTTGCCGTAAGTCGGTGAGTTGCGGCGAATATCCACGGCGACGTCTAAAACTTCGCCTGAAATAACACGCACAAGTTTGGCTTGGGCATGTGTGCCTTTTTGAAAATGAAGTCCGCGAATCGTGCCATATTTGGAAAACGATTGGTTATCTTGTACAAAAGTGTAATTCAAGCCGTTGTTCTTAAATTCTTGTTCGTTATAACTTTCAAAGAAATAACCGCGCGAATCGGTAAAAACTCGCGGCTCTAAGATGTAAACACCTTCCAATTCTGTTTTAGTAAAGATCATGATATTCCTCGTATACTTTCTTTAAATATTCTTTATAGGGGACGCCGTCTTTTAGGCGGTTTATCAGTTTTTGCATTTGGGCATTGTCAATAAATCCTTGGCGATAAGCAATCTCTTCTATGCAGGAGATCTTTAGGCCTTGGCGCTGTTCTATGATTTGTACAAATTGGGCTGATTCCATTAAGCTATCCGGTGTTCCGGCATCAAGCCAAGCACTGCCGCGTTTTAACGGGATAACGTTTAATCTGTCTTCTTTTAAATAAAGTTTGTTTAAGTCGGTTATTTCCAATTCACCTCGAGCAGACGGCTTTAAATTGGCGGCCTTTTCACAAACATCCGACGGATAAAAATAAAGTCCGGTTACGGCATAGTTTGATTTTGGTTTCTTTGGCTTCTCCTCTATGGATACAACACGACGTTCTTTATCAAATTCAATAACGCCAAAACGTTCCGGATCAGAAACATGATAACCGAAAACAGTTGCTTTATCTGTGGTGGAATTTACTTGGTCAGCATATTCTTTTATCTGAGACTGAATATAAAAGATGTTGTCGCCTAAAATGAGGCAAACATTGTCATTGTGGATAAAGTCTTTACCCAAAATAAAGGCTTCGGCAATGCCGTTGGGGGCATCTTGAACTTTGTATTGCAGATTTAAGCCCAAATCGGCACCGGTTCCCAATAAATGTTCAATATTTGGAGTGTCATGCGGGGTGGAAATGATGAGAATATCCTTAATCCCGAAGAGCATTAAAACCGATAAAGGGTAATATATCATCGGCTTATCATAAACCGGTAATAATTGCTTTGATACGCTTTGTGTCAAAGGGTAAAGTCTGGTGCCGGAGCCGCCGGCTAAGATAATACCTTTCATGTGCTTATTCCTTTTCTTTGGTTGCAGTTATAAACGGTGCAAATTCTTCAATTTGAGAAAAAATTGCCACGTCCTTAAATTTGTTTTCGAGGCCGAATGCATAAATATACGGAATTTTAGAGTTGAAATCACGTGCGGCAACGGTCAATTCAGTATTTTTTTGTAAGTAAGATTTATATTCTTCGGTTTCTTTGACTTTGTTGCGCAGTAAACCGTTGCGACGGCAGAACAGGCGGTGGTAGTAGAAAATGATGCCCAAAGAAATTAAAATAATTGCCGCATAAGTATAGGAGGTGTAAATAGACATCCAAGCGGCAATGCCTAAGACTGCTAAGCCTGAAAATATTTTTAAGACAATGTTTACGGTCTTATGCTTAAATGTGTGTTCTAAAAGATAGCAATAAGGCAACATCAATGCTGTGCAAACAAAGATTACCCAGAAAGTGTGTGTCGGGTTAACGGCAATTGCAGAGGCCGCAAATATACCGCAAATGAGCATGGCAAAGCCAAATGTCAGATAATACCGATTAAGTTTTAAGAGGTAGAGTGTATAATCCTGATAAATTTTACGAGCTAAAAATTTATAGGCCCGCTGTAATTTGAGGGAAGATGCCGCACTTGCCGATAAAATCGTTTCGGTTGTCGGAAACAGTTTTTTTATCAGCTTTTGTTCGGTTTTAGAAAGTTTGGATAAATTATCTGTTTTTTTGATAAGGGTCGGTTCACCGTTGACTGTTGCTAATGATATAATATTTTTATTGGTGAGGTTTAAAATCTCGGCAAGTAAAGATCTTTTATCATAAATACCTGTGTTAATCAGGCGAAAAACTGCCGGTGTCTTTTTGATGACGGCATTGGTTTTATCTTGATTTTGGCGAATTTGCTTTAAGGAAATGCGATAGGATAAAAAGATCGCCAGCAATGCCAAAAGCGCAAATAATACCATGCCATGGTCCTGAACAAACCAGAGATAGCGTGTGAGTAAATCAGGGGCTATCAATGTGTTTTTATTAAGCGTTAAAAAGAGGTGGATTTCATCACCGGTGCCTAAAGCCTCGGTATCTGCAAAGGCTAAAACGTTCTTTTCTATATTTGCTATGGTTACGCGTTCAGGAAAAATGCCGTCTCTGGTGCTGACAATGGCATTTTGAGCTAAAAATTCATTGTTGGTCGGTAAAATAACCACAGCATTGGCAGAGCCGACAACATCCGGAAGGGTGCGAGCAGTTAAACCCCAGTAAAGTTCGGCAAAATTATCATAAAACCAAATTGCGCGGTCAATGTAATAGTTAAAGCGATACGTATAAACGCCGGTCGGCAATTCTAACGGTTTTTGCGGTTCTATATAAAGATAATCACCGATTTCGGTTACTTTGTAAGGCACTTCTTCATTGTTGACGGTAACGGAATTTAAGGTTAAATCTATGCGGCGTTTGTGGTTGTTTCTGGAATAAGTATATTTGGGCAAAATACGGAAGAATCCTTGAGGAAAAATACTATTGTTTGAAACAAAGACAAATTCTTCGGTTACCTTTAAGAGGCCAGAAGCCTCAATTTTGATAGTGGAAAGCAGGTATGCAATATGCTCTTCGGCAGGTGCCATAATTTCACGATTATCAGAGAGTTTGATGTTGATATATGGGAAGTCCGGCACAAACTGTTCAGGATTTTCCGGTTGGGTGATGGGACGGAAAAATGTTCCGGTTAATTCGGTGTTTTCGTTTAAGGTGCCGGTTTCGGATGCCTTTTTCATACTTTCGTTATAAATTTTTTCATATGCGGAAAGAGTTTGTTGCTGATTCTGTTTTAATTTGTTGGTGTCGACCAAGCTGACGCTTCCGGGGCGTGAAGCTTCTTCTTCGGTCATGTCGGCGTGTTGCACGACTTTTAAGCGTTCTTTGATATAAGCGCCCATGGCCTCTTTATCATTTATATCCGGAAGTTTTTTATATACACGTTCTAAATCCTGACGACTTTTTTTAAGGTCAATTTTCGGCATGGAATTGCTTTCGGCAGCACTAATTACGCTGGCGAAACTTTCCGATGAGATTAAACATAGTGCAGTCAAGAGAATACCGGTAAAAAACTTCTTCATATCTTTTCTTTCAATGTTGCGTCTTTTGCTGTTTGATGATAGCAGTATAATATATTTCTTATTAAAGAAAAGCAGTTAATTTGTAATGGGGGATAACTTTATGATTGAAAATATGTTAACTAATGAGATTGCTGCGGTGGTATTGGGTGCCGGTAAAGGTACGCGGATGAAATCAGACCTGCCGAAGGTGATGATGCCGGTGGCAAATAAGCCGATGATTAGGCATATTTTGGATACACTTGAAACAATGAACGTTAAAAAAATTGTTACCGTCATTTCTGAAGAAGGTGACTTGGTTAAAAAAGAAGTATATCCCAATCCTACCGTGGTGCAAAAAGAACAACTCGGCACCGGACATGCCGTGCTGTGTGCAGAGCCGGAATTAAAAGATTTTAAGGGGACGGTGTTTGTGATTTTTGGCGATACACCGCTTATCAGCGCCGAAACATTTTATCGCACAGCTCAAAAAGTGGAAGAGGGCTATGCCGTGGTGGTTTTGGGCTTTGTTCCCGAAGATGCGGCACGTTACGGCAGACTTAAAATGCAGGGTGATGAACTTTTGGGCATTGTGGAATATAAAGATGCCAGTGATGAAGAAAAAAATATTACATTTTGTAATTCCGGTTGTATGGGGTTTGACGGACGCTATTTGTTCCAAATTTTACATCATATCAGTAATGAAAATGCCGCCAAAGAATATTATCTTACCGATGCCGTGCAGATTGCTCGCAATATGGGGCTAAAATGCACGGCAATCAAAGGGGATGCTAAAGAAGTAGCCAGCGCCAATACGCGTGAAGAATTGGCATTACTTGATACATATTATCAGGAGAGAAACTTTGAAAAAGTGGTTTAAGGATTATTGGCTTATCTTTGTTTGCGGTTTAATGGTCTTAATTTTCTTTTTATTTTCGGTTGTAGTTGCCGTTGCGCCGCATATTGATATAAAACAGCGCGGTTTTACACCTTGCACTTATCAGATGGCAAATGACTTTAGTCAGACCGAGAAATCAGACTTCGGGCGTGTTATATCGACTATCAATAAAGGGTATATTTGTTATGCCGGTGTGGTGTGGCAAGGTATGAAAATGTTTTTTAAGGGGGATCAGAAAACGCCATGGGCAAACTATTTGTTTGAGCCGGAGTTAGAAGCAGTGCCTTTTGAAATGGACACTGAGCCGTATCCGGAAGATTTGCTTGAAGCCAATATGCTTGATGAAAATATGGAAAATACAGATTTATTGCGTGATGATATTAAGGAGAATACAGATGACCAAAAGTAAAAAATTGCCTGACTGGGATTTATCCGAATATTATAAAGGGATAGATGACGAGCAGATTGATAAAGATTTAAAACTTTATGCCCAAAAGGCTAAAAAGTTTGCCAAAGATTATCGGGGAAGGGTGGCTAAACTTTCCGCAGATGAGTTCTTAAAATCCTTAAAAGATTTAGAAAAATTGAGCGTTTTGGCAGAAAAACTTTCCGGCTTTGCTTATCTTAATATGGTAACGCAAATGCAAAATACTAAGGCATCGGCTCTTTATCAGAGAATAAGCGAGAGCTTGACTGAAGCGGCAAAAGATTTGTTGTTTTTCTCACTTGAGTATAATGCGCTTTCTGATGCTCAAGTAAAATCTTTATTAGCTGATAAGAGAATCGCTTCTTATCAGCCGTATCTTAAAAGAGTTCGTAAGTTTAAGCCTTATGAACTTAAAGAAGATATTGAGAAAACTTTGCTTGAAAAAGATATTACTTCCGGTTCGGCTTGGGTCAGATATTATGAGGAATTTATGGCACGTCTGACTTATGAGGTTGACGGCAAAAAATATAATGATGCGGAAATCAGTAAACTCTCTTTAAGCAAAGATGCCAAGCTTCGTGAAAAAGCCGGTAAAGAGATTAATCGTGTGTCTAAAGAAAACAGTTTTACGGTGAGCTACATCTATAATATGATTATTAAAGATAAGGCGGTGGAAGATGAAAAGCGCGGCTTTAAGACACCTATGTCGGCACGCAATCTTGCAGAGGAAGTGAGCGATAAAACGGTTGACGTGTTGGCAGAAACCGTGCGAGATAATTATAAGGATATTGCTTGGCGTTTTTATAAGATTAAAGCTAAGCTCTTGGGGGTTAAAAAGATTAAATATTGGGATAGAAATGCACCTTTGCCGTTTGAAAGTGATAAAACATACAGTTGGGATGAAACGGTTAAGATTGTTTTAGATGCATATAAATCATTTTCTCCTAAGCTTTATGATGTGGCAAAAGAATTTTTCTCTCACAACTGGATTGATGTTGCGCCTAAAACCGGTAAACGGAGCGGGGCATTCTGTTCAGGACCGCTTGTTACCGAGCATCCGTTTTTGTTGCTTAATTTTGTCGGTAAACGTAATGATGTGTTGACACTGGCTCATGAATTAGGTCATGGTTGTCACCATCAGCTACGGCGTAAAAACGGCATTTTAAACGAAACAACAAGAATGACGACCGAAGAAGTGGCATCGGTGTTTGGTGAGATGTTGGTGTTCCAATCTATGCTTAATAATGCCAAAGATAAGAAAGAAAAAATATCTCTGTTGGCGATGAAAGTTAATGATATGATTAACACCGCTATCCGTCAAATTGCATTTCATTTCTTTGAAACACGCGCTCATGCCGAGCGTAAATCCGGCGAGCTTTCAGCGGAGCGACTCAATGAGATTTGGCTTGAGGAGATGAAAGCAAGCCTTGGCCCTTCGGTTGAGGTGGATAATAATTCCGCTGCCATTTGGGAGCAGGTGGGACATTTTTTCTTTTTGCCGTTTTATGTGTATGCTTATTCCTTTGCTGATTGTGTGGTTAATTCGCTTTATTGGCTGAAACTTAGCGGTAAAGTGAAAAATTTTGAAGACAAATATTTGAAGCTTCTTTCTCAAACTGCGATTGGCGATTATAAGGAAATATTTAAGCCGTTCGGGCTAAATCCTGAGAAGCGCGAATTTTGGCAGGGAGGGCTAAATCTCATAAAATATTACCTTGTTCAACTTGAGGAGTTATGCAAAGGGGGGAATTTTTAAGAGTCTTTAGCTTAATAAAATAAAGGCCGCTCATAATTAATGAGCGGCCTTTATTTTTTAGAAGTTATATCTGACGTCAACGTCAATCATAGACGGATTATCGCGTTGGATGAGCTGATTGTATTTGGCTGTAACAGACAATTTCTTATATTCATAACCGAGCGCTGCTTCTAATAATGCGCGATCATTGTCATAAATATGTGCGTAATCATTTATCTTATACCAGCCGGCTGCGCCTCTGTGACGAATGGTTAAATCGTCATACGGGTCAGCAAATTCACGATAGTAGGCCCCGCCAATCTTCATATTTAAGCGACTGAACTTAGATAAAGTAACGTTTTTCTTTAAGAATAATCCGACGCCAGCTTCAACGCTGTTATTATGTGTCTTTTTGCTGATTAGAGCAGAGGAGCCTTTATCTTCTTCAAAGCCGTCTTCGGTATAGCCGATCGCATTTAACATCAATGCCGGTTCTAGTTCAGCAAAGCCATTCAAATTGATGGTGTAGCGTAATTCGTTGGTGAAACCGTAGAAGATATCAGTGATATCTGATTCACGGTCAGCACCGCGGTCATATTCGCCGTCACCATAACCGAAGCTTAAGATTGATGCTAAACGTAAGTTATTGGTAAACTGATGCAGATAAGGCATAAATACAGTTACAATATTTAATTTGCGGTCACTGCTACCGTCATAATTGGTCGATATATTGGTGAAGTCAATACCTAAACCTAAACGGTTTTTGTTATCTAATCTCTTATCTCCAAACATGTAGGCAGATGATGCGTTTAACTCATAACCTGCGAGGTAAGATTTGTGGTTAGTATCCAAATGAATGTAATCCCCGCCGACAGTTATACGATTAACCTCTTTTGTTGGTGCTAAGATTTTATCAGTTATGTTACGGTTCAAACTCTTTAAGATGGTAAAGTTCTCTTCAACAAAATTGGGGAGGATATTATATCCTAATTGGTCTGCCGTTTCTCGAGAAGCACCATACAAAGTATTTTCGTTTTTAATCTTGTCATACATTTCGGTCATGTTGCCTGCAGCGTAGTTCTTTTCCAAATATTGAGCTATGGAAGCGTTAGGCGCAACAGTGGCAAAGTTTTGACGATTTAAGGTAACCGCAGTCGGATGACCTGCTTGAGCCGGTTGTAAGGATGCGGTAAACATGGCTGATTCAGAGAGAACATTTAAGTCTTCGGTGTTATCAGCGTTAATTCCCTCATTTACATAGGTGTCAAGGTTTGAACCTAAAACGTTAGATGCACCGAGATGTAAATCACCGGATAAGCTTTCTGCTTCGTAAACGCCGCCGTCTTCAAGGAAGAATATTGCATTAACCTGATTGAGGTCGGCGGAGCCGTCAAAGCTGACAAGGCTTGCATTTCTGAGTTCGCCACCGTTTAAGGTGATACCAGTGTTACCTGCTTCAGTGCCGTTTAAGTAAATTGAGCCGGTGTTGTAAACGTTTGCTTTGGCACCGTTTTCGTTGACATAAATACCGTGTGCGTTTTCACCGTTAGCGCGAATGATACCTCTGTTTTGGATGTTTGTATCAGTGCCGTTGTTAACATAAATACCGTAGGCGTTGCCGGAAGTTACATCAATTACGCCGGTTTG
>Ga0310694_10002384_pt1 | contig 19376 bp, 36 predicted proteins | sample 174DNAGHGhighgp2_FD_203884 | JGI IMG/M metagenome (GOLD analysis project Ga0310694, IMG submission 203884) | Sheep rumen microbial communities from Palmerston North, Manawatu-Wanganui, New Zealand - 1742 DNA GHGhigh gp2 (v2) (version 2) | ecosystem: Host-associated > Mammals > Digestive system... | reverse complement strand
CCAAAGCAGATCGACCAACTCCGTTCCGGCATCTTGCCTAAAGGCAAATCTTGGAACGAAGCGGTAAAGGTCGCCGCCTTCCATAATATCGACTTCGAGAACATCTACAAGACCAAGCCGCTAACAGCCGACGAGGTCAAACTGGTCAACAGCGGGGTCGTTCCACCGCACCGCGAGAAAGCAGATGTAATCAAGTTCGCCGCAAGCGAACTCTCTACATCCGTTTTCAAGACCAAATACTCGAAGAAGTCACTCGATGCCGTCAAGAAAGGCGAAAAACTCTACAAGGAATTTATCAAGTCCACTGACTCGCTCGAAACTGTCGCCAAACGCTACGGTATGACAAAGCAGAACGCACACAGACTGATCCAAGCCTTCAAGGTCTTCTACTTCGATACCAACTGCGTCAAAGAATGCCTCGATGAAAAATAATTTTTACTTTTACCCCATTGGGTAGTATGTAAAAATCTTTTTACTTTCCTGGCCGGTCGGCAGCCCTGCCATATTTTCCCCTTCGGGAAGCCGTGGCGGTTGCTGCCAGACCCTTTGTTCCACGTGAAACCTTGCTCACTTGTGTACTAACACTGTCAACAATTTATCAACACTCCCAGACTAGGTAGCGGGTCGGAGCCGTGCAAGCCAGTGCCGCCTCGCGGCGACCCCTTGCGCGTGTACCCAAACGTCTCGATGTGCGCCTACTTAGTCCGGACCCCTCGGCAGGGCCGGAAAGACAGGTGGATCCCACCACTTGTCCCCACAATCTGCCACAACTACACAACTTATCAACATTTCATCAACATACGAGAACTAGACCTCTGTTCTCGCGTATTTTCAGTTTGGGAACGGTCCGGGAACACGGGACTAGTTGGCGGCACTTTCCGAGCGCAGCCGGGTTTCCCCCGGTGGGGAATCCGTGCAGTGTCCGGACGGGTGCCACCGTCCCAGTCAATCCATAACCAAGGAGTTTCAAATATATGCGTATGGTTATCTATGTCCTAGCCGTTCTTATTAGTGCGCTCTTTATGGGGTGCGGAGACGAGGCCGTGGACAGTCCGAAACTGAATTGCGAGAGGGTTCCGTCGGACAGCGGGTCGCTGGGATTCGCGTGCGAGGACAGCTTGAGGGTGTCCTTGTGGCTGAACGGGGAGAAGGTTGACAGCATCCGTACGGAGCGTCCTAGGGGTGTCGGACGGCACATCGTGAGGGTTATATGGAAGAAGTCGGCCAGATGCACCTTTGAACGGGGTAACTACGGTCTAACGAGGGTGGACGAGGATTATGACAACCACGGCATACTGATGAAGCGGGCTATGAACTGTTCAGCCGACAGTCCGCTGGACCTGTGGCGGAATCTGTCGAGGAATTACTCATTCCCGTGAACCGGGTTTCCCTCGGTTAAGTATTGTCTATGTGTAACCAACAAGGAGATAGATATGGAAAACGAGATTGTCACTTCTCACGAGATAGCCGCGTGTAACGGTCGGATAACGGACTTCTGCAACGAGGAATCCGTCTGGTTCGGCGACAAGGACTTCAGCGACCTGTTGAAGCGTAGGCTTATGCGGTTCCGCAGCAACTGTCTCCTTACGGACTTCGAGTACAGCCGCGACAAGGGTGAAGTGGTGGTGCTGTCCCTGAAGGACTATCCGAGGCACGTCATAATGTTCAAGAAGTACGGGAGCTTCCTCGACTTCAACGTGTGGGTCGGCGGAGACCAGAGCAAGGTGTCCATCGTTATGGTGGACAAGACCTTGGGCGCGTTGGGGAAGAAGGACAAGAGCAAGCTGGTGAACGCTATGTTCGACGTTCTCGACCGCGGGTGGCAGACCGAGATGGCGTTGAGGCGGCTCGGAGAGGTTCCCTTGATCAAGGGAGTGTTTATGTAGAGGCCGGGTTTCCCCTAGTGGGGTATCGGTCATATGTAACCAAGGAGATTTTTATGGCGTATATGAACGGGCGTTCTTGCTGGTCGAGCCGTGGACTGAGTGTCGACCTAGACTATCCGCACAGCAACAAGATTCAGCGGATGCGTGACCTGATGGGGAGCGTGTCTCCGAGCGGTGACACCGACCGCGTGACCAACTCGAAACGGCGAATCGGCGGGACTATGCTGAAGTTCTCCGTGGGGGAGAACGAGGTCGTGAACATCTGGATGGAAAAGTGGGGTGGGTACTCGGTGAACATCTGGATCAAGTCGGTGTTCCTCTTGGCGGACAGCCGCTACAACAAGGCCGTAAAGGAGCTTCTGTCCAAGTATGCCTACGACGCTTACAAGTCCATTGCGGAGATCGAGGCGAGGCCGCTCTCGGAGAGGTTCGTCTATGTCGGGTACGCCGACGGCGACTTGCCGAAGGATAGCTGGGGCCGAATCTGGTTCGGAGAGGCCGAAAATGCCGAAAATGGCGAAAAAACGGCAGAAAAAGTTTCTGTAGGCCGCGTGGTGGACTCCGGTCGCGGGGAAGTCCGCTTCGTGGAGGCCGACGGTTCGACCGGAATCGGTGTTGACGGCGAGCCTCTTGTCGAGAAATACGACTTGGGGATAGCGTTCGGAAGCAGCGGGAGCCTAGCCGCCCACGAGAGGCTGAACGCACGGCTGAACGACACCCAGCTCAAGGCACTGGCCTAGGGGGACCGGGTTTCCCCTTTCCATCCATCGGTAGTATGTAACCAAAAAGGAATTTTTTTATGTTTTGGCAGCTTAACATATATTTATTGATGACCATAGTGGGAATCTACTTGGTATTGCGGATAGGCTTCTCGATGAAGGCTGGCCTTATCTACCTACCCGTCCGCTACTCGATCGGTTTCGCTCTGGGCGAGCTGTATATGACTATCGGACTGGTTATGTACATCGTGGACTACGAGTGCCGCCTTTCTGGTATGGGAGGTTAGCGTCCGGGTTTCCCCTCGGTGGGTATTGTATATGTGTAACCAAAAGGAGTTTTTAATATGGCAAGCAAGAAGACTGTATCGAAGAAGGCCGAAACCGCTTACGGCGTGTTCGGCTACACCGACATCCGTTCCAACGATATCTCGGCGTTGAGCAACGACTACTGCAACGAGGACGAACTGCGCAAGGAGCTGCAGGGCAAGCCCATCAGTCCGGAGACCGTCTTGGCGGCTATGAATAAGGTCCATTTCAGCAAGTACGGACAAGCTGGGGTACACTCGTTCTTCCCCGACGCCGGAAAGTGCTTTGTCGGTCGCAGTGGGTACGCCGCCGTCGTGATCTCTTGGACGGTACCCGACCCCACGGAGAAGGCCGTCGAGAAGCTGACCGCCGTTCTCGAAAAGTTACTTGAGAAGCTGTAGCCGGGCTTCCCTTCGCAAATGAGTTCATTATGACAGAGGAACAATTTATATCCATTCTTCCGCTGTTCAAGGGGACGGTCAAGCAAGCGAGGAAAGCACTCGCCCAGTACCCGGAAATCAAGCGGATCGACATCGGCGTGATCCGCAAGATATTGGGTTATAGCGGCGAATCTACCAAGCTTCACGCTACGCCGGAAGTTCTGGCTGAAATGGTGGATAAATATCGCAACGGCGAGGGTACTTTGCGTGGTCTTGCCGTTGAGTACCACGTTGCGCCCAAGACTTTTCAGCGAGCCTTGCACAAGGCCGGTTTCGATACGTCCAGACAAGACATCTGGACGACCTTCAAGGAGAAACGCTTTCTCAAGTACATAGCCGACGGGATGTCCTATACCGAGATCGGCAAGCTGTTCAATATCAGCGTGTCTGCGGTTTCGCAGAAGGCTCACCGTCTCGGAATACCCAATGTCAAGCCTGGGCATCCGAGCAAGTACAAGCGGAAGGACTGACCGTCTCGGATGTAGCCGGGTTTCCCCGTCCGGGGTATTGTCAATATGTAACCAACCAAGGAGTTTAAAATGCAAGTTGCCAAGTATTGTTATGCAGTCCACGCCGACACGCCGAACGGCAAGTCCGTCACCTATCCGGTCGGAGACACCGCCGACGAAGCCTACAGCAAGGCCACGGCGATCTTCCCCAAGGGAAGCAAGATAACCAAGGTCGTCAACGAAGACACCGGGAACGTAACCACCTACTAGGGGGTCGGTATGGCTAGAACGAAGAATATGGAAGGTATCAGCCATAATACGCAGACCAAGTTTCGTGTAAGAAACGGTCGTGGCTGGAAAGACGCAAGCGTCATAAGTCAAGGCCAGCCTCGTTTCCGGCTCCCCACGGTCGAGGAAACCGACGAGAAGTGGCGCAAGCGATTTGCCGAGCTGGAACGGACGAGACCTGAACGAGCCGCCAAGTTCATCCAAGGCGGTATCAATGCCGGCGTGTACATAGTCGATGGCGATTCCATCAAGATAGCCGACGGTTGCCTGAATCGAGCATTTTTCTGTTGCAGTGTTGGCGAGGTAGCCCATTGTGGAGACCTTTTCTACGAAGCAATGAAATATTATGACCGATTCCGGTATGTCTTCACCAAGAAGGCCGACCGAACTCCGGCTGAACCGCAAGATCTAGTGGATGCGCAGAAAGCCTTGGAAACTTGGCTCACCGACAACTACCGCAGATTTGTTTTGAAGACCGTAAAATAATTTTTTGAAAATGGAGTTCCTATGGATTATGAAAAGAATGGTGTGAATCTGGAGTCCGTTGGGGAATCGCTGGAAGAAGATAGCCGTCAACGAGCCGTCCAGATTATGAAAGACGCTAAACGCCAATTTATCAAAGATGTCACTTCATCGAAAGAAGTTCCGGCTCTCGCCGACGACCAGATTGGGTATTCGCGGCTGACGTGGCGTTTGAAGAAGAAATGGTTTGCCAAAGGCAAGTGCTGGCTGTACGGTCTTCAATACAAGTGGTGTGTCCTTTTTGGTCGTGGGATTTGGACGTATATAACCAAAGGTAAGACCAAAAACATCAAAATCAAAGACGAAACGCTGCGTACAGATGCGTGGTTCGCAATGAAGCTCGCCGAAGGCGACCCGACATTTGAAGGATACGTGGTTTGGTTCAAGGAGCAAGAACTCGCGACCGCGTTCATCGAGGTCATAGAGGCTCACCGAAGGGAGACGCTGCTGAACGAATACTTGCAGCTGCATCCGGAGAACATCTACTTGTAGCACTAACCGAGGGGGAGCCGGGCTTCCCCTCATTTGGTATTGTCAACCTGTAACCAAAACAAGGAGTTAACTATGAAAATGGTCGAATTTGGTAAAAAGTTACTATCACTTCCGCGTATCGCGGACCTCGTCAAAAAGGTCGCAGCTATCAAGAGCGGATGGGAAGTCTATCCGCCGACGGTAGAGTCGGAATGCACTGGCTGGGCGGATATCCACAATCTTTGCGTATCGGCCTTCGGTGCAATCTTGCGGAACTATCGTGTCGATCAGCTCTTGGATGGCGGTTCCGAAAACCACGGTACCCGCATCACGCTCACTCTCAAGAGCAACACCCACTGGGCTATCCGTGACGAGTTCACGATCGCCATCGAACACAGAACCGTTTCGACAAAGGACGCTGGCGGTCAACTGTGGCGTAAGGGTCTGTACGCTCGTATCGGCATATCGGCAAAGGGGTACAGCCAGAGCGATCCGCTAGTATCGTCCAAGAAGGTGGACGACACGCGAAAGTACGTCAAGGACTTCTTGGACAGCCAGCTTGACGCCAACGGTCTCGCCTACTGGGAAAAGACCAGCTTCAATGCGGATTTCGAAGCGTTCAAGCGTAAGTACGCACGCAAGGGAATCCGTGTCGTAGGTAGTCTTTCCATAACCAGGAAACCCTAGGAAACTGTATCGCAACCGTCCGGGTTTCCCCAGCGGTTGTATCAAACCAATGCAACCAAAAGGAGTTAACTATGCAGCTAGAACTTATCACAATCGCAGCAACCCAGCGTGACGTTACGTCCGACAATCAAACCAGCATTTATGTGTATAACACATTCGACAAGAAGCAGGCGTGGAAATATCTCAAGGAAGATGTCAAGCAAGAATGCACTGACCACTGCTGGAAGAACATCAATGTCCGACTGAAGGACATCGAGGAAGGCAAGTATTTCCGCTCGCCCGACGATGACCCAGACCACGAATATGTGTGGAAGGTAAACATCAAGACTGTTACGATCTAGTCCGGGTTTCCCCTAACCATCCATCAATCCTACACAACCAAAGGAGTTCATTATGAAACAATTTACAGTTGATACCGTCTTGGCCGCCGACAAGGAAGTGATGGACAAGGTGGAAACCACCATCACGTCGTCCCCGGTCTACAAGCTCTACCACCTTGCCACTGCGGTCAACACCGACAAGGTGAACTACCGCACGGGCGAATTTACCTTCAGCCTCTGCGACGATGCGTACAAGCAGACCGACGGCTTCCTGAAGAAGGCTTTCCTCAAGAAGATCGACGACGTGCTGAACGACCTCTCCATCGTCTTCGGCGACAAGAACTTCCGCGTGTCCCAAGACCGTGGGAGCCGCAAGTTCACCATCCAGCGCGTGGGACTGCATACGGCTGTGAAACAGGACGTGCCGAAGACCTTCGCCAAGGGTGAACGCAAGACCGTCTTCGACAAGGTCGTCCGTTTCGCCGAATTTCTGTCCAAGTTGAACGAGCTTACCACCTACCCGAACTTCCTTGTGACCTTCTACCGTCGCGACGACCACGGCGAAAAGGTGAACACATCCTACGAAGTGGGTATCAACCGCGTCGACCGTTCTCGCGATAACTACGACGCGTACATCATCACCGAAGCCGCTCGCCTGATTCGCGAAATCACCGACACTGTGACGTATGACGGATTCGTGCCGGATATGGCTCGCATCGTGGCTCACGACACTGGCGATGTCTACAATCTGGAATTTTAATTTTTTGAATATGAGGAATCTATGAAAAACTTCTACAAAACCCACGAGAATACAATCTACATCGTTTTATACGCCTTGTGTAACTTGATACTAATGGGTATATTCGTTTGGTGTACTACTCCACTTATGGTGTACCCGCTTGCTGTCTTGTGGTTCGGTGGGTTCGCGATTCACGCATTACTTATGGCTCGCAAGCACTTGACGGAATCACCGAACGAGAAAGTTAAAAAGATGCTTGACGATATCGTGTGGAAATTGCAACACGAACCGACTTGCGTGATGCGCTTGTCTTTCGAGAACATAAAGATGCGAAATGCATTCTACCAGCTAATGGTCGACCCGGAAGACGGTTTCCTACAAGATATGTACGAAATGGCGGCTGATAGGGCTGGAGTACATCTAAAAGAAAAGCCTAAATTTACATCCGACTGGCTTGGAATCGCAGATCCAGAGGACAATGGCGAAAACGAAGGTGTCATCCATAACCAAGGAAAGAACCCCAATGAACTTGAAAAGACTTGACCGTATCTTTAAGCAGAACGGCACCAAAATCAAGGTAGTCCTCAACATCCTCTGCGTTTGTTGTATCATACCTTGGGTCTGTTCTGCAAACGTCGTGTTCATTCTGCCGTGTCTTGCCTTGCTAAGTATTGGTTCCACCCTTCAGCAAGTCTGGAACCAGAACGAAGCCAAGAAGCAGAAAGACCAGAAAACTGTCGGTTAGGAATATCCGGACTCCTTCCGGGTTTCCCCTAACCAACCATCAAACCTATACAACAAACAATCAACCATAACAAAGGAGGCCAATATGGCTACTAATCGTTCCGAAATCATCGCAACTCTCGCTCGTTACAAGAAGCTGGCTCGAAGCAAAGACGACCGCGCCGCTTTCGACTACGCAATCCTCAAAATCCAGAACGAAATGAACCAGACCGCTGGTATGAAGTTCGTTCGTCTCGGTGACGGCACCCGCAAGCTCATCCCCGAAAAGAAGGCTCTGTCCTTGCTCAAGAAGCCTGTCTCGGAGCGCGTGTATGTCGCAAAGTAGCGAGCAGACATTCCCATTCACGGTCAACTTTGTAGCCGACGACTGCAGGGAAGACCGTGGACTGAACAACCGCTATCCCAAGGGTACGGTCTCGCAGATTCTCTTGTTACGAAGTCCGCAAAAGGCCACCGAACTCTGGATGAAGATTTACTTCATTCCAGATGGCGGCAAGGAGTTCATCTTCGGTAGCAAAAGCAACAACATCACCGATTCCTTGAAGGGATATGTTAGCCAGCAAGAGTTCAACGAGTTCGCTCCGAAGGTTTGCTTTAACTCGACCGAGATGAACTTGATCTACAACGCAATCGACTGGCTTGGCAAGAACACGGAACAAGTTTACCCGAAAACTCACCGCTAGGTGGCCGGGTCTCCCCGGCATTTTTATTTTTATGAGGCGTCCAATGAAGCAAAAATATGTTTGCAATCGTTGCCACAACACGACCAAGGTTGACGAAACGCCGACTTTGGCCACCCAAGTGAACTGCTATTGTCCGAATTGCAGAGACTACGTTCTGCATACGGTTCGGTCGGCATAACCAAAGGATTTGTCTATGAAGAATATCGAATGGAAAAATAACTCCCTCAAGATTTCCGATCTTCTCTACAAGGAAGCTCTGGGAGTATTTACTCAGGTTCAAGGCCGTCTTGCGCACGGATTCTCGTCACTAGACGAACTTCTCCGCGATATGTGCGACTTTTTCTTCAAGAGTTCCGCCGTCAAGCGCGGACGCTACAAGGTCATTATGTACAGCAACTTCAGCGGTTACAGCGGCAAGAACAACTTTGCCAAGACCGTTGTTCGAGCCACTTTCGGAGTGTTGAACGGTCGAATCGTCACGTTCTCGTTCGAAAGATTCAAGCTCGCTGGCGGTCAGCGCGTGGCTCCGGTCATCTACACGGATGGTCCTGAAAGCCGCAAGACCCATCTGGCTCGCTTCACTGGCCTCAACCAGAAGTTCGCCGATTCCGAAGCTTGTCCGTACCACAAGGAATGGGAAGCGTTCGCGAAAGCGATGCCTGACTTTGTAGTGCGACCGATTGACTAGAATCGGTCCGGGCTTCCCCTGGTTCTTCATAACCGCTATACAACCAAGGAGTTTGCTATGAAAATGACCATCATCAAGCATGACGATATCAAGTCGCCCAATTTCCGCAAGAATGACGACTGGACTAACGAACACGGCGGTACGCCGTGCTGCATCTGCGGAAAGGCCATCGACGAAGAAAAGAAGAGCAAGATGCAGATGCTCCACTGGTTCGACGGCGGCGACTTGCTGACTGACTTTCCGGATGAATTTCCGGCTGAACTCCGTGAACGAGACGAACGCTTCAAGGAGAACGCCGACCTGAACTTCTATCCGGTCGGTCCGGACTGTTACAAGAAGTGGATGAAGATGAAGGCCACTGGTCAGTACGAGGTCGATGTTTAACCATAACCAAATGGAGTAAAAATGAAGAAGGTTATGCTCATCTTAATCGCGTTCGCGATGCTTGCTATTGTCGGTTGCGAAGTCCCTGTGGACGGGGCGAAGCTTCCGGCGCAGAAGGCCGTCGTGATGCGCGGCAACGACATCATATTCGAAACGCCTTGCGGCGTTGTCGAGATCATCAACCCCCTTGCCGAAAAGAACGGCGGCGGTACTCTGCAAGGCGCGGCTGTGTCGACACAGCCCATACTGACGGTAATGTACGCCAACAAGAAGGAAAAGTACACTTGCTGGTCATATAACCAGAGTCTGTCATATGAACAGATAATAAGGAACTTTTCCATAACGGACAGCCTAACCTACTTTGTAGAGGGGTGCGAGGCGACAGTCAGGACGAAGTGCAATTACTAAGGGGGAACTATGTTCAAAGGACACCCAGATAAGGTTACTTTGGTTCTTATCATCGTCTTCGTCGCGATGATCGCATTAGGGTTTGGCGCACAGAAATATCGCGAAGCGTACGACGAAACTTGGATAACGCCTTACAAGAAAAAGGTCGCCGAACTTGAGGCCGAAAACGACTCGCTCCGTAACCTTTTGTACGCAAAGGAACAAGAAATCTACCAACGGCTGAAGGAATTAAGGTCGGAACGGAAGTAATACATAGGGGGAGCCGGGCTTCCCCTTTTCTCGTATCGGATCTACACAACCAACAAGGAGTCTAAAATGGATTTTAAGCATACCATCATCGAATTGATGTCCCAGACCGATAACACCGTGGATTTGTCTAGCTATATCCAGCAGATGGAAGCTGTATTGTCTAACGGCATACTCACTGTGTTTGGCGGTCGAGTGACAGGTCGTTTCTGCGAAACCAAGGAAATCAAGCAGATTGCCAACGAACAACCTCTTGACGGTCGCAATTTTAGAGGCGAGGTTATGCTTGACGGTAAGTGGTTTGAATACGACATTTCGTTCCGTGTCAAGAACACAGTCAGACTGTGCATCTATACCAAGGATAACACAATTTCGTCGCAGATTCCAAGCGCAAACATTCTCCGTGACGGTGAATTTAACCAGACGCTCAATGCTATCTACAACATCGTTCACAGCGTGAAATCCGTCGAAGCCGAAGCCATCTATGGCAAGATTCCCGACGATTTGACCACGAAGATTTCCGAAAAGGCGGTGGCCTTGAAGAAGGTTTTGGACGAGGCTAAGGCGAATCTGTTGATTATTGACCGTGGGAACGATGTGGATATGTACATCGTGCCGAACGAAGTCGAAATCGTGGATGGGAGCTGCCCTGATGATGCAATCGATTTGAATCCGAACAATTTCGCAATAATCGATCTCCCCACAAAGCTGTCCAGAAGCGATGATGATTCGTACTTCGTGAGAGGTAATGATTAACCTATTGTCGGGTGTCCCCATCATTGCTATATTTCGGATGTAAACAGGAGATTATATGAATAACACTCGCTACTACATTCCGTTTGTCGCACTGAAGGACACATTGAAGGTGTATCAGGAAGACCACAACCGCTTTATGCAAGAACCGTTCGTGTTCCTTATCCACAACAAGGGTCTGGACCACAAGTTCTCGCTGACAAGACGCGCATTGTCGATGGCAGACGGCAACGGCGATGTTCTCCTAACCTCGGTTCTGTCCGATTGCGCTATGGAACTTCTCGCCACTAAAGTCAAGTTCATCATCGAGAACTCGAATGAGCTGACATTCGAGACGACCAAGTTCCGTACGCCGGAAGAGTTGCTTCTATTCGATCGTCCATACTGTGTCATCTACCAGATCGCTTGCAATATCTTGCGAACCGAATTTGGCGTAGTGACTCTCTCCAAACTGGAACACCAGACTATTGAAACGGCTACCGAATGCTTCGATACCGAAAACATCGACTATGTCCGCTTTGTCTGCAAGCTTCCAGCCGCTCTGATCAAGGACGGCAACGATGCGGTCGTCTGCGATGCCAACCACAATTTTCGTGCGACCAAGATGAAATATCTTGTTTGCAAATACTAGGAGTTAATTATGGCTAAGAAGAAAAATACGCCCGAAGAATTTAAACTTGTGGAAAAGAAGCTCTGCGAACTTGGTTTCAAGCACAACTACCGGGGTACATATTACGAATATACCAAGACGCTTCGCTACGTTTCCGCGATTGTGACGTTCAGGCTTAACAACAGCAACGGTTCCATCAAGGACGTGTCTGCCGAAATGTTCTTCAACGAGCAATACCGCCGAACTGACGATGGCAGCTCGACACATTTGATGGTTAGAGCAACCTCGCTCGCCAGTACCAAGATGCCGACACCCGAAGATATGGTAACGGTAGACCGGAAACTTGCCTCGTTCGACGAATACGTTACGAAAGTCCGAACGGACGTGTGCAATATGATTAACACGGTGTTTGACGAAATTCCCGAACCGCAGAACGGTATCAAGACTGGTCTCGTGGATATCAACAACCGCGAAATCAAGATTGGTGATAAAATCAAGTTCTGCTATGTGGATCCGATGGGTCAATGCAACCCGGACAGTTTTAGCGACCTCGAATACACGGTCGCCTTCGAACAGGGCTGTGTCGTGGGTGTGCGTCCGGAACGCAATGCGAAGATTCTCCGTGGTTACATGAAGACTGTTGAAGGCAAGTACATCAGCAACTACGGCACACTCGCGGAATACCCCGACAACGTCGTCTACTGCAAGGTTATCGACTAGGGACTGTTCGGCATTCAGCCGGGTTTTCCCTTACCATCCATCCGTCAAACGCAATCAAAAGGAGTTACAATGGCTGAATTTACCAAAGAACAGATGTACGACTTCAACCTCTTGAAGAGTAACAATCCCACCCAGTACGGCGACCAGCAGCTCAAGAAGCTCTATGTCGGCGATGGCTGGGTAGACCACGGAACCAAAGGTCTCGAACTGGTTAACGATGACCAAGGTTCCCCTTGCTTCAAGTATATCCGTGTCCCGACCAACGTCGGCAAGGATGGCAAAGGAACCGTCGAAGCTTACTTCCGTCCGTGTTCCGATGGCACTATCACTGTGACTGTCAAGCGTATCGACTCCAAGGTGATGCGTACGGTCGTGTTGTCCGGCCTTATCGGTAGACGCAACAACCACTGCGGAATCGAACTCCGCGACGAAATCGAGATGGTGTGCGACATAACCGATACGGCGTGTGCTCTCGAAAGCGCGGTCAATCGTTTCAAGAAGAACCATTAGGGGGAATCTATGGCTACAAAGGTCAACATCACTTCCGAAACCGCCCATCAACTCAGAGACGTATTGTTGGCGTTTGGCTTTACACGGGAGAACCGTTGGGAAGATTTTCCCTTGACGAAGAGTCTGGAAAACGGCACGATTACCGTGGCGTTACAGACCTATAAGCCCAAACGTCAAGGGTACAAATCCGTGAGTGTTTATTACCGAATGCACACCCGGTTTGAATGCTTTCGTGACTGCAACCTTCATCAACGTAACGTGTTTGATATCATCAAGCCGACCACCGATGTTTCGCTGGTAATGGGTGCAGAACTCGAAGCCAAGGCTAAGAAGATCGATGACTTGTTCATCAAGTTCAACGAAAAGCTTGACGCTATCAACGAATCCGGTTGCGAAAACCTTTAAACCAAACTGAGATAGAATAGACTGGGGGAGGCCGGGCTTCCCCCAGTTTTGCATCGGTCTTACATAACTAAAAGGAGTCAACTATGTGTGAATATTGCGACCGAGTCAATCTCGGAATCCTTTCGTCCCATAACGAGGTTTCGCTCGACACCAAGGGAACCGAAGCCGAAGGCGTTTTCAAGCTCTATGACGAACACAACAAATATGTGGCCGATTTCCATTTCCCTGCCTGTCCGATGTGCCGCAAGCCGCTCGGTGAACTTGGCAAGCGCGTCTTTGGGGACCTCCGTCCGTTCGTAGTCAACGGCTACGTTAAGGTCGGCAAGGCCATCAAGACCGTCTGTTCCACTCGTCAGTTCCGCACTCCGCTCGACGCGAAGCAAGCCGTGGCGAATCTCTTCTCCAGATTGATTGCCCAGTACGAACCGGATTGTATGAATATGGATTTGCAGTACGCTTGTCCGCCCGTGTATATGGACTACATTTCGTCCAAGCATCGCGAACCGCGTGTCAGCGAAGACAACCCCAATTTCGAACTCTGGATCGAAGACAAGCTCGTTATCGAAAACGAACTTATCGGCGAATACACGCTCAAGAACAAGAAGACTGGTTCTGAATACGTCCTCTGCATCAACCGTCTCGAACTCTAGCCAAAAGGAGAATCTACAATGAATCCGACTTTATTTTTCAAGGCCAGCAACATCTTGGGTAACGAAAACCTCAAGCAAGCAATGCAAGAATACGTCGAAAAGACGCTCCCCGTGTTGCATCAGCGCGTGAAGATCCGTAAAACCAAGACCAAGGACGAAGAACGTGTCATTATGAGTTTCAAGAAGTGCAGCTCCGATATCGGCACGATTGTGTTCAAGAAGCTCGCTGCGGTTCCTGAAAACTTCATCGTGGAAGTCCGTTCTCATAAGGTAGATGTCGACAGCATCGACGACTCCTTGATGAACTACGTCGCGGGTCGCATCGCCGCATCGAACGATACTCCGGTTGAACTCTACCGCAGTGCGTTCGCCGACCTTGACCGCATCCGTCGCATCCAGTACGAAATGGAATGCTCGGTCGAAAATATGAAAGACGCGCTCCGTCCGTTCATCGAAACCATCACCTATGTAGGGCGCAAAGCTTAGTTCCGTCGATGGCGAGGGGATGCCTGTTTTGTGTCCGGGCGTCCCCTCGTTCTTCATTCATCCTACACAAGGAGCTGATTATGTACCGTAAACGTCCTACGCCACCGCCCGGAATCACTGACGAAATGATACGGAACCTCGCGAACGCCATACCGAAAGTCACTCAGCTTGTCGTAGTCGACCTTGACCACGACTTCTTGCCCAAAATTTTACCGAACGGGAAAATGTCGTTCGAATCCAGCCAAAACCAACCAAATATTCCCGAACGGGAATGAAGGAGTATAAATGTCCGAACTTTTAAGTTTCTGTTACGCTGAAATGAAACCTTGAAACCTACTTCCGGAAGTTAGTCCGGGTTTCCCCTAACCGCGCATCGAACCTATACAAACATCAAACCATCACCAAGGAGTTTAAAATGTCCATTACCACTGCAATCAAAGGCAAGCAGTTCCACGAAAACCTCAAGAAGATGAAGAACGTACTCGGAAGCAAGGCTCTCCTCGCCGAACTGTTAAGAGCGTTCAATCCGTGCCAGCCGTTCTTCGACAAAATCGGCTACAAGAACGCCATCTTCCTCGAACAGTGCAAGTTCCAGCTCGCCGAATACAACTTGGTTATCGAATACCGTGGCGAAACAGCAGTCATCACCAAGCACGAACGTAACGGCAAGAAGAGCCTTGAGATTACGTTCCGCGCCAAGACCGACAACGCCGTGTGCCGCAACGTCTACCCGGCCAAGGGTAAGGCCAAGACGGACTACCTTCTCGGCTTGATGGACTTCATCATCGACGATATGCGCCGCTGGTATCAGATCCACAAAATCATCAAGGAATCCGACACCGCTCTCGACCATATGAGCCGCACCACCCATTACGAAGCCTACAAGGAAGAAATGGAAAAGGGTACGCTCAACATCATCGAAACCAAGGTATAAGGAGTTTTTATGCCCAAGACATTAAATTTAATGTTCGGATGTGACACGTTCAAAACTTTTATGAACGGCTTCCCGACCGACCAGCAAGTCAACAAGCATCTTCAGGTCGCGTTCGACCGTCTTCTCAAGGCCAGCCTCGGTGACATCAAAATCATCACCCACAAGGAAGACCAGCAGCCCGTATTCCACGACAACCGCACTGGCAATATCAAGATTGTCCGTACAGTCCGCTGGAAAGGCCACGATCTCCAGATAACGGCTCGCCGTGTCAACGATTCGAAGCTCATTCAGATTGAAGACTTGTCGAAGTACACGGTCGACGGTCATCCGACCATCACCTTCGACTACAAGAAAAACCAGAGCCTCTACGATGTCCTGATTGCGAACAAGTTCTACAAGACGGAAGAGGAAACCAAGCCGATCGACCGCAAAACGATACCGCTCAACCTCTACCAAGTCAACCTCGAAAACGTCGGCTTCGGCTTCAACAGCGCGGTTATCGCTTGCGAATCCATCGACAAGCTCAAGGGTCTCATTGCGAGCAACGTCTTCAAGGCCGAACACACAGACCGCATCGAATATCTTCAGGATTTCTACACCACCGAATACCGTGGTGACAGCGGCTCGGAAGAAGAACGGATCCGTGTGCAGTGTGTGACTGATGTCAAGTTCATCTGCGAATGTTCGCTCCGGACGGACAAGGAAGCGATTGTGGTTCACGCGGACGGCTATCGTGAATAAAACACTAATGAGGGACGCTCCGGGCGTCCCCTTTTCTTTAATAAATTGCTATACTTAACAATGGATAACCAATCATCAGGGAGAACTAAATGAAAGCAATCTTAAAATCCTTTACGGACGGTGTGATAACCGCTATTATAGCCGTCTATCTGTACGCGGTGTACTTCTGGTTTCGCGACGACCAGATTCCTGTGGATGTGGTGGTCTATCTGCTCGCCACATACACCGTCTGGCGTACCGTTCGAGCCTATCTTACGTTATACCGCGAGAAGAAGGAGGATGATCCGTGTATAATCGCCGAAGCCGCCTACAAAAACTACCAGATGGCTATGCGGAATTTCGACTCGGTCGCCAACAAGTACATCAAGGAGATTTACGATTGGCACATAAAGCCTCGTTGGAAACGCGGCAAGACCAACACGTCGTTCAATCCTTCGGAACTTTCAAGCGAAATAGACGATATCTACTTCCAAGACTTGCCAGATAACCTTATCAAGAACAAGCTCGAAAGACTTGGGTATACGGTCACGATAGAAACGCCCACCGTTGCCGAACAGCAAGAACACTATGGCGACCGATTTCCAGCTATGGCATTAGATAAACCCGAAGAATTTCAAGCCTACATTTGCACCAACTCAAAATGGACAATAAGCTGGCTCAATCAAGCACTCAAGAAGGTTTAGGAATATGATTAAGAAACTGTTACTCGTTCTGCTCGTCATTATCGCGCTCGTACTCGCGTGGAAGCTTTTCAAGGTCGGCCTGAGCATCCTCGGAACCATCGCCGTTCTTTGCCTCGTGGTATGGGTTATCAAGAACTTTTTCTGGAGCAAGAAATGAAACTCGCCTTCGGTATATCCGTAACCATTATGTATGCGGTCGGTCTGCTCACGATGCTCGGCCTAGTCTCGATCGGTATGTGCGTCAGCAATGCCGCGCAGCTCGCCGGATGCTCGTTCGAACTGTCCAAGCTGATCTACGGTATCTTTATGGTCTCGGCGGCCTACCTGATGTTCGGCTCTTACCGCCGTAGCTGGACTTGTATGCACAAGAAGCTGACGAGGAAATTGTTCCGGGTCATCCGGGCTTCCCTTATCTAGCCATCGGTTCCGTGTAACCAAGGAGTGAATATGAGTATGGTAACTCACCTCTGCATCGATTTCAACGGATACAAGCACTGCGAATGTCCGTCTTGCCAAGCCGAATGCGAAGTAAACGAAGACGATTTGCACGGAACCTTGATGGACGGCAAGAACAACGACACCAAGGAATACAGCGTAACTTGCGACCAATGTGGTCAATCATTCTACACTTCTACTGCCTATGTCTGAGAAACGCCTTGTAATACCAGTCCTTATCGGTTCTTCCGAGACCATCACCGACGAGAAGGGAGCCATCATCGACCAAGCATTCACGTCGCTGAACTCCTACTTCCTCAACGGAAACGAAGTCCCGGCCATCATCGTCACGGACTCCCCTATCGTCGAGAAGCTTGTCAACAAGGTCGCTGCAAAGACCAAGTTCGACATAACCGCCGAATTTCACGACACCCGTGATATCGTGGCGACCTCGATCCGCTGGCCTATCCCAGAATGGGCGAAGGGTAACAACTACACCAGACCGTTTGTCACCTACTCCAAGCTGTTCACTCTGTTGAACACCGGAAGCGGCTACGACCGACTGGTGTGCGACGCGGACACGCTGTTCTTCGACATCGTCCCTTGGGACAAGTTCGACCAGACCGGATTCGCCGCGTTCCAACCGAAGCAGTGGGAGCACCCGCACTCGATTACGGTCAAGGAAATGCTCTTCTGGCGTTACAGATGGTTGGACAAGTGTCCGGGTGTCCCCAAGCGCAGCTTTAAAGAGTATATGGAAGCGTTGGTTGCGGCACATCCCGGTTGGCAAGGTAAGGTTATGTATGACCAGCCTTGGATTAACTCCGGTATGTACTACATAACGGAAGACTATCGCAACAAGGAACTTTTCGATGCGATGACTTCCGTGAACTACGACTTGCTCTATGTCGAGGACGAGACCCCTCTGTTCTCCGCGCTGAACGAGAATACGGCTGACTTCGGCAAGAAGGCAAAGCTGTTCACCGATATCGGAATGAACGTCCCGGTCGGCTACACGGACATCACCGACGATGCGAACGTACTCGCTCCGCAAGGTGTCATCGCGGCTCACTACCACAAGTCGCCAAAGCCTCACACGTTCGCCGTGAACTACAAGGGTCAAGTCATCTACAACCAGCCGAAGGATCCGTGGGTTATCGACTACAACTCGGAACTCAACGCGACAGACCAGTATTGGTCTCTCAACGGAAAGCTGTGGACGTTCCTCTGGTTATACTACTACTCGATGGTGGCGCAGAACTACAAGAAGCCCAGCGACTGGTACTGGCATCCGCCGATGAAGTACAAGGAGAGCCTTGAGAACTATATGATTACTCGCGACTCTTCGCTTATCTGGAAGGATGCGGTGGAAACTTTTAAACCGTAAACAAAATTTAACACATAAAGTGTTGACAACTTGTTTGCAAATGTCTATATTTAAACCAACAAAACATCAACAACCAATCTACAAGGAGAGACGCAATGTCTACGGAAATCACTCAGAATTCCACCAATAAGAAAATCACCCGCAGACGCTGGACGAAGAAGGAAACCGTCGAAGCGATTAAGAACCACAAGGTCGAAGGTCGTTCCAGTGCCGCCGTCTGCAGTATGCTGAACAAGCTCGGTATCAAGACTGGTCGCCGCAAGAAGTGGACTGAAAACGAAATCCACATCATCCAGATGGGTGGCATCCCCGAAGGTCGTTCTCTCGAAGCCGTGTACCAGATCCGCCACAAGCTCCACGTCACCATTCCGCTCAACAAGAACATTGACCCCAAGAATCCTGAACAGACAGCTCTTGTCTTCAAGGCTGGTCGCAAGAATCCGCCGAAGCACCATCACGAATCCGTCGGCGAACTTCTGCTCCCGATTTACACGATGTACAACGGCGGTATGAAAGCTCCGGCTATCGCGAAGGCCATCAACCGCTCCATCGAATTTGTCGAAGCCGCTATCACGATGAAAACCGAATTTGACCGCAAGTAAAGTTTCCGTGAAGAGAAAACAGCCATAGAGGTCGAGGGTAGTTCCTCGGCCTCTTCTTTTACTGTACTGAATAGGTCCGGGCTTCCCCCTACTCGGCTTAATATAGGGGAATCCTAAAAATAACTATTGACAAAACGGTTTCAATAAGTTATATTAGTGTTAAACCTTAGCAAAGGAGCTATAAATGAATTACGGTGTACCCAAAGTCGACCGCCACTTACGAAACGTTATGACCAAGATGCTCAAATCTGGTCGCTGGGAACTGCGTCCCGGCAAGAAACACGCCAAGTTCGTCCTTTTGAAAACCAACCAGATTCTCGTCGCGCCGGGTTCCTCGTCCGACCCCATCCACGCGAAGAAGAACTTCGAGGCCGATGTCAAGCGGTTCGAAAAGATCGCTGGCTTCGACAAGTCGTCAATCGAATAACACCAAGGGGAACCTATGAGCAAGTCGTTCGATATGGACATCAACGCGCTGGA